>Ga0233437_1000202_pt1 | contig 144527 bp, 133 predicted proteins | sample SI_122_August201_FD_182714 | JGI IMG/M metagenome (GOLD analysis project Ga0233437, IMG submission 182714) | Seawater microbial communities from Saanich Inlet, British Columbia, Canada - SI_122_August2016_200_MG | ecosystem: Environmental > Aquatic > Marine > Inlet | place: Canada: British... | reverse complement strand
AAACTTCTTCCAAGCTAATCGTCTGCTTGAGCATTACTTCATAATTGGGTTTCTTAAATTTTCTAGCCATGCTCGAAGTCTATCACCGTTTTTGCTATCTTTGTTTGCTCTCCGACAAACTGCTAGGTGAATTGTACTATAAAGCAATCGGGCGGATGTGATAGAATCCAGCCTTGTGAAATGGATTTTAGCTTCAAACTCGCCGCGCCGCCGTGAATTGCTGGGGCTGCTCAATCTGGATTTTGTGGTGATGCCCGCCGACGTGGATGAATCCGTGATCTCCGGCGAGTTTCCCCCGAAGTATGTATTGCGTCTTGCCAAGCAAAAGGCCCGCGCCGCTGCGGTCGGTCTTGATTCCGCTGCCTGGGTGATCGCCGCGGATACCACGGTTGTGGATGATGGCGAAATCCTGGGCAAGCCGCGTGATAAAGTCGAGGCGGAACAAATGTTGTATCGTCTACGTGGCCGCAAACATCAGGTTTTTACAGCTTTGGCTGTGTATAATGCGGAACGCAGAACTTTGCAAACCGATTTGGGCGAATCGCAAGTTCCCATGCGGAATTATACCGATGAAGAAATACAGGTCTATATCGCTAGCGGCGATCCGTTTGATAAGGCTGGCGGTTATGCCATTCAACATGCTGGTTTTCATCCGGTCGAAAATTTTCAAAGCTGCTATGCCAATGTAGTCGGGTTTCCTCTGTGTCATCTGGCGCGCACGCTGCGAAAAATGGCACAGTCTTTAGATGTGAATGTTCCGGCAGTATGTCAGGCCACGCTTGGGTATCACTGCCCGGTGTATGATTCAATTCTGGATGATCCGTTATGAAACATCAAATAAAGAAAATTTACTACGATACCCTAACGGGCACAGGCGATACAAAAACTCCGAATTTTTCTTTGTGTCCGCGTGTCTTTGTGGAGAATTTGCGCGGCGTAAGCGTTTCGTTGATTCTGTTGGCGCTTCTTTTGGCAGGTTGCACCGCCTTCGGGCCAGAACCCACCGCTACCCCCAGCGTCACGCCCGAACCGACCGCAACCGTGCTGCCCACGGTTGGGCCGCAAATCACTCCGGCGCCCGATGTGGATGAAACCGTGCGCGCCTACCTGGATGCCTGGAAACTGGATGACTACGCGGGTATGTACAACTTGCTTACCAGTATCAGCCGCGATGCCATCAGCCTGGAAGATTTCACGGCGCGTTATACGAGCGTGAACGCCGAGATGGCGCTGAGTACCGTGGAATATGAAATTCTCTCTTCGTTGGTGCGTAACGCGCAGAGCGCTCAGGCCAGTTACCGCTTGACTCTAAATAGCGTTTTGGTGGGCGATATTCAGCGTGACACGTTGATGAGCCTCAGCCTGGAAGAAGGCGACTGGCGGGTGCAGTGGAGTGATGAGTTGATTCTGCCCGAATTGGCGGGAGGCAACACCCTGTGGATGGATCGCCATGTCCCCTCGCGCGCCAATATTTATGATCGTGATGGCGAGCCGTTGGTTGCGTATGGCGAAGCCGTTTCGGTGGGCATTATCCCGGGGCGTCTCGACCCTGAAAACTCGTTGGGCTTCTTGGAAGACCTGCAATGGCTTACGGGTTTGCATCCGGGAACGATCCAGGCTATGTATGCCGATTTCCCCTTTGGTGTAGATTGGTACTTGCCCCTGGGTGAGGCCCTGCGTGAGCGCGTCGAGCGTTTTTATGGTGTAGATCCGCTCTATGACGACGGCCTGCTATATATGTACCCTTACGAGGGGCGTTACTATTTCGATAACGGCATTGCTCCGCAGACTGTTGGCTATGTATCCTTAATCCAGGCCGAAGAAGTGGACGAGTATCTGCGCAAAGGTTTCCGCCGCGACGAGATGGTAGGCCGCCAGGGGGTTGAATATTGGGGCGAGCAATATCTCACTGGCAATCGGGGCGGTTCCCTATATGTGTTGGGGCCCGATAGCGAGGTTATTACACAATTAGCCGATGTGGAAGCCAAACCCTCGCTGCCGGTTTACACTACGCTGGATGCCGATTTGCAGCGCGCCGCCCAACTGATGTTGTCGAAATATGCTGGCGCTATTGTAGTTATGGAAGTCGATACCGGGCGTGTGCTGGCAATGGCCTCCTCGCCCTGGTTTGACCCGAATGCCTTCAATCCGAATAACTATAATTCTGGCTACCTGCTCGAGGATATTTACTCCCCCTATGGTGGCAACCCACTTCTTAATCGCGCCACACAGGGGCAGTATCCCCTCGGTTCGGTTTTCAAAATCATCACCATGGCAGCCGCGTTAGAGAGTGGCCTCTACACAACCGAATCCACCTACGACTGCCAGTACGCCTTTACCGAAATTACCGATATTGCCCCGCGCTACGATTGGACCTACGAACACTGTCAGGACGAACTGGCAACCGAGGGGGAGTGTAAAACTGAACCTAGCGGTCTGCTGACGCTGCCACAAGGGTTGATGCGTTCTTGTAATCCCTACTTCTGGCATATTGGTTTGGATTTGTACCGCCAGGGGTTGACAGATGCGATCTCTGAGATGGCGCGCGGTTTTGGGTTGGGCAGTCTCACTGGAATTCAAGGTGTGGAAGAAGAATCCGGGCAAATTCCTGATCCCAATGAAGAAATTGACGCTATCAATAATGCCATTGGCCAGGGTGATACCCTGGTCACGCCCTTGCAAGTGGCACAATTTATCGCTGCGCTCGGTAATGGCGGCACGATCTACCAGCCGCAGTTGATCGACCAGATTGGATTGCAGGGCGAAGAGCCAGTTTATCAATTTGAGCCGATCATCACTGGCGAATTGCCAATTAGTGAAGATACGCTCGAAACGCTGCAACGCGCGATGGTGAGCGTAGTGGAGAGCCGTCGGGGTACAGCCTATTCGGTACTGGGTGCATATAGTTCCAATATTACGCCCTTTGCCGGGAAAACAGGCACCGCCGAGACAGGCCTGGGCGAATCGCACGCCTGGTTTGCCGGATATACTCGCCGCAACCGCGCCGACAAACCCGATATTGCCATTGTTGTAGTTGGCGAATTTGCGGGTGAAGGTTCTGAAGTAGCCGCGCCCATTTTCCGGGCAGTGGCACAGCAATATTTCGAAGGACGGCGCAATTACCTGTTGCCCTGGGAGTCGTCTGTTGGCGTTATAGCTCTTCCAGAAGAAGAAACACCTACCCCGGAGCCTTAACGCAAGCAGCCAAAGCGGGAAGGCGCGATTTCGTGATATTTGTGTTGAAAAACAGCGCTTTCCTTCAAAGTGTACGGTAGAAAATAGGCTCTTTGGGAAGGGGTATCCGGGGAATGTCCCGCCAGTTCTTAATTAACCATAATTTGCGATCAATTCGAATGGTTTTGTAATGAGGAGCATCGCCTGACAGAGAAAGAAAAAACTTTGCGTGGATTAGTTATTCGCTCACAATCTGGGTTCTTAACTGTGCAAACGGATGATGGCTTGGTTGTGTGTCGCTTGCGTGGCCGGCTCAAGCGCGGCCGCCGCCGGGGGGATATTATTGCCGTTGGCGATTGGGTTCAAATCAGCGTGTTGGAGGACGGCAGCGGTATGATTGAAGAAATTGAATCGCGTCGCACGATGTTCTCGCGCCTGGCCCCCACCGCGCGCGGTGAATATCGCCAAATTCTCATTGCTAACCCCGATCAAGCCGTTTTTGTGTTTTCCTGCGCAGAACCTGAGCCTCGCCTGCGTATGCTCGACCGATTTTTGATTGTCGCAGAGAAGGCCGAAATTAACCCCCTGATTGTATTTAATAAAGTTGATCTGATCGGGATGCGCGCCGCGCGTAAATTATTTGGCCATTACAAAGATATTGGCTATTCAATCCTGTTTACCTCAGCAAGTTCTCGCCGGGGAATTTCTGCCCTGCAAAAACAACTGCTGGGGAAAATTTCGGTTTTAGCAGGTCCTTCTGGGGTGGGGAAATCGAGCCTGTTGAACGTGATTCAGCCTAATTTAGGTTTGGCGGTAAAAGAGGTCAGTCAATCCTCCAGCAAAGGACGGCATACAACTGTGGTGCGCGAATTATTTCCTTTGGAAGGTGGCGGTTACGTGGCGGATACCCCAGGGTTAAAAGCCCTGGCTTTGTGGGATATTGAACCCGAGGAAGTTGACGGATATTTCCCTGAGCTGCGCTATCTCGTCGCAGATTGTAAATTTAGCGATTGTATGCACTTACACGAACCCGATTGCGCTGTTAAAGCGGCTGTTGAAGAGGGTTCTGTCCATTTTGAGCGTTATGAATCATATATTCGTATGCGTTATGGTGAAGAAGACGATGATTTCTACTAAAAACAGGTCATTGCAAGAAGCACTAGCGAACGAGATCATCCTCCGGCTCGTAATGACAGTGGATATATTTGACAGATGCGTAAGGATAATGTTTAATTCTGTTTACAGAATAAGAAATAGGTTCTTGGTGTTTCCCTGATGGTGGTCCTTTGAGTGATTTTTTGAACCTTTATCGAGGTAGAGAGTATTAAGTGCGAATACCAATTAAGGAAATTCCTATTGAATAGCGACCGCGAATTGGTTTTACAGCTCCAGAGCGGAAACCTGGATGCACTAGGTACTTTATACGACCGGTATCAGCATATCGTTTATCGTACCGCGTTGGCAATTACTGGCGATGATGCTGCCGCCGCCGATTTGTTGCAGGATGTGTTTTTGCGCATTCATCGCTTTTCACACCATATTGATCCGGAGCGACCATTAGAACCCTGGTTATATCGGGTAACGACCAATTTAACCTATACCTGGATCAAGCGCCGCAAACGATGGCTTTTTCATTCCATTGATGAAATGGCCGAATGGCTTAAGGGAAGTAAAAAGCAATCACCTGCTTTCCAGGTAGAAAAAAACGAAGAGTGGCAGCATGTTGCCTCCGCAGTTGCTACATTACCGTTTCGACACCGGGTAGTAATTGTGTTGCATTACTTTAGTGATCTGTCATTAGATGAGATTTCAGCAGTGCTTGAAATCCCAGTTGGAACCGTCAAATCGCGTTTACATTATGGACGCAAAACGCTCAAAGCACAACTGGAAGTGGAAAACGACATCAGCATTAGGAAAGTTCAATATGAATTCACATAAAAAACAGAATCAAGAACTTTTCGATCACAGGCTGCGTCGTAGCATGAAGCAGTGGCTGAATCAAAAGTCGCCCCCCGTCGATATAAAAACGCGCATACTGCGAACGGTGCAGAAAAAATCATCCACCCAAATTTCCTGGTTTATTCCAATGGTAAATTTGGTATTCAACCGCGAATATAATGCTTCTTCATTTGACCGTTTTGCTCATGCAACAGCCTATTCGCTCCAGATGGGCGTATTGATTTTATAGGTATTGCCTTGCCAAAAATTGGGAGATTATCGAAAAGCGGCTGCGCATAAGGGCGCACCCCTTATGCGCAGCCGCTTTTCGTTTTTTATTTTGAAATTATGTTCAAAGCCATCCGTCCATTCTTCGTCCTGACCATCATTTTGGGAATATTAACAGCCTGTACTCCTGCACCAACACCCGAAGAACCCGGTGTGGATCTTACAGTACAAGCGTTGGTTGAAGCCATTACTTCAGCTACCCCGGAACCTAGCCCCACACCTGAACCACCCAGTGTGCTAACGGTGTGCATGGGGCAGGAGCCTTCATCGCTATTCATGTATGCCGATACAACCGCGGCAGCCCGCGGCATTTTACAGGCCATTTATGATGGCCCCTTTGATCGCAATCATGGTCAAGTTCAACCGGTTATTCTGGAGCGCATCCCCTCCCTGCAAAATGGGGATGCAGAACTGCGCCCGGTTGAAGTCGTAAAAGGCGATGTTATTGTAGATGCGGAGGGTCATTGGGTTACTCTTAATGAACAAACTCGCTATCGCCCTAGCGGATGCACCAGTGCAGATTGCGCTCAGGCATATGCCGGAGACCAATCCGTGCTGATGGACGCGTTAGCTGTGCGTTTTCGCCTTTTGCCGGGTTTGCTCTGGTCGGACGGCACTCCCCTTACGGCGCAAGATTCAGTTTATTCATTCAATATTGCGCAGGCTTTTTATGGCAACGTATCAGATGCTTTGCGGTATACGCAAAGTTACACCGCACTCGATGCCCAAACTGTCGAGTGGTTCGCCATTCCGGGGTATCAGGGGGCCTACGCTACCAATTTCTTCTCTCCGTTGCCAGAGCATATTCTGGGCGCAATCGACATGAATATCTTGCCGACTTCCGAGTTGGCTGCTCGCAATCCTTTGGGATGGGGAGCCTATGCGTTCGAAGAATGGATCTCCGGCGATCATATTACCTTGCATCGCAACGAAAATTATTTCCGCAGCGCCGAAGGCTTGCCACGTTTCGAATATCTCGTTTTTCGCTTTGTCGATGGCGGTTCTGCCGCAGTTGATGCGTTGCTGGTTGGCGAGTGTGATTATATCGACCAAACCGCCCTCACGCTGAATGACGCTCCGCGGCTGCTCGAAGCTCAATCAGGGGGTCAAATTGGGCTAAATGTGGAAAATGACACTTCGTGGGAGCAAGCCGTGTTTGGCCTGAATACATTCAGTGAAGCGCGGGCGAATCTCTTTGCCAGTCGGGAAGTGCGCCAGGCGATTGCTATGTGCATAGATCGTCAGGGGATGGTGGACGGACTCCTTTCAGGGTTGGCAGCCGCATCCGATGGCTATCTACCCGCGGAGCATATACTGTTTCCCACCGAATTACCCACCTATCCCTACGATCCCCAGGCGGCTTTGGAACTTCTCGCCAGCGTCGGCTGGGTAGATAGCGATCAGAATGCAGATACACCCCTCACTGCGCTGGGCCGCACCGATATTGCCGATGGTTCCCCCTTTGCGTTTGATTATTGGGTGCCCGAAGACCCCCCGAGACAGGCAGCCGCCAATTGGGTGCAGGCCTCACTGAGCGAGTGCGGCATCCACGTCAATATAAAAACTCAACCCTGGGAGCAATTCCTCAGCCCTGGCCCAGATGGTGCAGTCTTCGGACGGCGCTTCGATATGGCGCAATTTGCCTGGTCGATCGGGCAGATCGCGCCTTGTTTCCTGTTCACCAGTGACGAAATCCCCGGCCCGTTGCCCGATTTTGCAAAAGGTTGGGGCGGCGGGAATATTGCCGGTTATAGCAACCCTGAATTCGATCAGGCTTGTCGCACCGCGCAAACAACCTTGCCCGATACGCCGGAATATTTGCAAGCCCAACAGCGGGCACAGATGGTTTTCGCGCAAGATTTGCCTGCCGTGCCATTGTATTGGAACCCGGAAATTTCCGCATACCACACGGATATTTGTGCAAGACCCGGCACAATGGATATACAATTGAATTTAATGAATATTGAAAGTTTTGCCGGTAAGGATGATTGTAGACCGTGATGAAGATTTAGCGCCATTTTTTGGCGTTGCTTATGGCTATTAGGCAAGTTTTAGTTATGTTATAATCGCTTGGCTAGTAAGTGGGCGCTGTACCACAAAAACGACACAATCGCAGCATAGCGCCCGAGAAATTTTGGCTCTTTAGGAATTGAATAGTGGGTGTCCGTATTTAGGGGTATGCAGCGGGTTTTGTCTGCTGCGTACCCCTAAATATGAGATTTCTCACAGTAGATCCTGAAGTTCTAGAAATTTACTGCATAGTGTAACCCATAAGGAGGTGGTGCCTGCCAAGATTGAGACTGTAATCTGAACACACACCTGTACGAAAAAAATCAAACCCATTTACCTAATCCAAATGGAGGAGTAAGGAAAATGTCTAAAAAATTCTATTTAGTTCTCGGTATCCTGGTGATCGCCAGCCTCGCATTGGCGGCCTGCGCTCCCGAGACTGTCACAGTCATTGAAACTGTGATCGTTGAAAAAGAAGGCGAGACCATTGTTGAAACCGTGGTCGTCGAAGTTGAAGCCGAAGCCCCGGCAATGGAAGAAGTTCCCGCTGGCGGCGAATGCTGTGATGCTTATCGCATTGCTATCTTCGAAGAGCCTGTTTCGTTGAACTACTGGAACTACCTTGGACCAGGCAGTTCGGTTTGGACTCAGTACGTGCTTGCTGGTCAGGCTCCTGCTCTGTTCGGCCTCTCCGATGTTCGTTTCGATTTCATCCCCTCCCTGGCTAAGGCAGTTCCCGAAGCTGTGGACAATGGCGATGGCACCTGGACGATCACCGTTGAGATGGTTGCATCAACTTGGAGCGATGGCGAAGCCCTCACCGCTGATGACGTGGTCTTCACCCACAACGCTTGTAAAGACCTCAAATTGACCCAGAACTGGCCCAACCAGTGTTCACCCAATGGTGTTGACGTTACCGCCGAAGCGGCTGACGAATATACTGTTGTGTACACCTTTGCCGAAGCCCCCTCCCTGGGTACTTGGCAGGCTGGTATTGCTTTGGCTCCGATTCTGCCCGAACACTACTGGGCTGCTGGTGTTGCTGAAGCTTATGCCTTCATTGATGGCATAGTTGCTCCTGAAGTTGAGCGCCCCGAAGACTGCGAAGCCGAAGGCGCCGATGCTGATGCTTGTGCCGCCTATGCTACCTATGATGAAGCATATACCAATGCTCGCACCACCTTGTACGAAGCCGATGCGACTGACGCTCCCTCCGCTGGTGGTTATACCACCGACAAATGGGAAGCTGGCGCGTTCGTGCAGCGCACTGCCAATGAAGGCTACTACTTCAAGGGCGCCGAAATCGTTGAGTACGAAGATGGCACCTGGATGTTAATCATGCCCGATGGCACCGAAATGATGCTCTACGGCGCCGCTGAAGGCGAAGAAACTTTGCGCTACACTTCTGGCCCTTACAGCCCCAACATTATCTTCTCCATCTACGGTTCTCAGGATGCTGCTTTCCTGGCTCTGGCCAATGGCGAAGTTGACTACGTAATCAACCCCCTCGGCCTCTCCCGCGGTTTGCGCGAACAGGCTGAACGCGGTGAAGGTATTAAAACCTACACCAACGCCGACTATGGCATGTACTACATTGCCTTCAACATGAACAAATTCCCCATGTCGGATTACGCGTTCCGCCAGGCTATGGATATCGTGATTGACAAAGAATTTGTTGTCAACAGCGTACTTGGTGGCGTTGTCTTCCCCATGTACTCGGCCATGCCTCCTGGAAATGGTTTCTGGTACAACCCCGATGTTGAGACTCCTTACGTTGGTATGACCCGCGAAGAACGCGTCAACTTGGCCGTTCAGGTTCTTACCGATGCTGGTTGGTCTTGGGAAACTGCCCCCGCCTACAATGCTGATACCGAAGATGTTGATCCTGGTGTTGGCGTCACAGGCCCCGATGGACAAGAAGTTCCCGAACTGACTATCCTCGGCCCTGGCCCCGCTTACGATCCCCTGCGCGCAACCTTCAACCAGTGGATCTCCGAGTGGGCTCGCGAGCTGGGTATGCCCGTTCAGTCTGAACTGACCGGTTTCAACACCATCCTCGGCCCCGTGTTCGTTGAAGCGAACTACGATATGTATATCCTCGGCTGGAGCCTCGGCAACGTGGCCTTCCCCAGCTACTTCTTCGATTTCTGGCACAGCAGCCAATGTACTGCCGACACCGGCAACTACAACACGCCGTGTCTTAAGAGCGATACGTATGATGCCCTGGTAGAAGAATTCATGAGCACTGGCGACCTCGCCCGCGCCCAGGAACTTGTTTACCAGATGCAGGTAGTTCTGGCTGACGAACGCCCTTACATCAACTTGTTCTACAAGCAGACCCACGATCTCGCCAACGAGCGCGTGGTGTTCCCCTACACCGAATCCCTTGGTGGCATTGAGTTCCAGACTGGTATGCAGACTGACGCTCAAGTTATGCTCTCCAAGTAGTTTTTGGATGTAAGAGATTACGGGAGCGGGCGGATTTCCGCCCGCTCCTAAATCAAAGCTTCTCCCAAAATAAAAAAACTGAAATCATTGCTCTCGCTGATAGTGGGAGAAACACAAAAAAGGGTGTGCATTGGGGTAGCACCCTCTATGCACACCCTTTTTTGTGAACTTCTTGCTGCGCAGGTTTGGATTTGCGCAAGCACAAATAATTCAGGAATTATCCTTTGGTTTGCGTGTTCCGCACTCCGCTTCGCATCGGTGAGGGGTGCGGAGTGCAGAGTACGCAAAAATTTGAAGGAGACAATAAAAATATGTGGAAATTTTTAGGTAAACGTCTTTTACAGATGTTCATAACCCTGCTGATGTTCCAGACTGTAACCTACTTCTTAATGGATGCACAGCCTGGCGACATCGCAGACTTGCTCACGATGAACCCGGATATTCCTCCGGCGGAACGTGATCGTATCCGCCAAGATTTGGGTTTAGACCGCCCCCCCGTGGAGCGCTTTTTCAAATATGTCGGCAATTTTTATCGCGGCGATATGGGGGTATCATTTTCCCAGTTCCCTCGCCCCGTTACTGAAATTATTTTCGAACGTCTTCCCCGAACGCTGGTGCTGTTTTTGACTGCATCGGTGATTTCGTTTTGGGCAGGTTACGTCTCAGGAAAAGTGCTGGCATGGAAGCGTGGCGGTGCGCTGGAGTACTCATCAACCCTGGTTGGCGTAATTTTGTATACCGTCTTCACGCCCTGGTTTGCTCTGATGATGATCTGGCTCTTTGCCGTTTATCTGGATTGGTTGCCACCGGGCAAATTCCTTGATCCAATTATCTGGTTGGATGCCCCTGAAGGCCTTCACGCCAACAATGTCTTTTTGCGAATGATCTGGTCGGCGTTGATTGCTTCGGGTGTCTTAGTGGCTGGGTTGGTATTTACCGCTCGCTTGTCGACTCAACTTCGCAGGTTGGGACGCTGGATCAGTTTTATTGTCCCCATGATTGGCCTGTTTGTATATTGGCGCTTCGTGGCTGTGGGCTTCAATTCTTATGCCTGGGATATTTTACAGCACCTGGTACTGCCGGTGCTAACTGTCACCCTGATTGCTTATGGCGGTACGATGTTGTTGATGCGCACCAGTATGCTGGAAACCCTGCGTGAAGATTATATTCTTACCGCACGCGCCAAAGGTCTGTCTGAAAAAGTTGTACGCGACAAACATGCCGCACGCAACGCCTTGCTACCTGTGTGGACTGGATTGGTCTTTAGCATCGGCGGTTCGGTGAGCGGCGGTATTATTACAGAAACCGTCTTTTCCTGGCCGGGACTTGGCCTGACTCTGCTTACAGCTGCGCAGGTTGAGGATATTCCCCTGGCGATGGGGGCGCTCACCATTACTGGTTTATTGACGCTGGTAAGCCACCTGGTGGCTGATGTTGGCTATGCCTTCCTCGATCCGCGTATTCGCTATAACTAGGATGAGACTTAGGAGATAAATCATGAGTACACTTTCATCCTCTGCCGAAATAATCTATGTCCCACTCTGGCGGGTTCGTCTGCGCCTGTTTTGGCGGTCTGTAAAAACAAACTGGGCTACATTTACCGAAAACCCAATCGGATTGCTCGGCCTGGGTCTGATCATTTTCTTTGGATTATTTGCTTTGGCACATCCAATTTTGATGAATACGGCCTGGGAACGAAAAGTTTACGATCCTGTCAATGGGTTTGATATCGAAATTCCTTTTCACCCATCACCTCCCTCCGCCAAACATCTTTTGGGTACGGATCCTATGGGGCGCGATGTGCTCAGCCAACTCATGTTTAGCACGCGCTTTGAGTTTGCCCTGGGCATGATATCGGCCCTCGTCACGGTTTTGATCGCGACCACCATTGGAGCAGTATCCGCCTATTATGGCGGTGTGATTGATGTAATCTTGATGCGTGTGGTCGATTTGGTGATTATGGTGCCGTTCTTGCCCATTCTAATTGTGATGAGCGCCTTGATGCATGTTGGTATGCTCGAGTTGGCGCTTGTGATTGGGATCCTATCTGGGTTTGGGGGAACGGCTATTGTGATCAAATCTCAGGCGCTTACCGTGAAGGTGAAACCCTATATCGAAGCCGCCCGCATCTCGGGTGGTGGCGATTTCCACATCATCTTTACCCACATGGTGCCGAACTTGCTGCCCATTGCTCTACTCTACATGATGTTTGTTGTCACCAGCGCCATTTTCTCTGAGGCTGTGCTTTCCTTCTTTGGTCTCACCGAGATCGATATGAGTTGGGGTCTGATGATCAACACCACGCAAGTTTTCGGGTATCTCATGCGTTTCGATACCTGGTATCTGTTAATCCCGGCCAGCTTGGCGATCACCCTTCTGTGTGCGGCTTTCTATCTGGTTGGACGCGCGCTTGACGAGGTAGTGAATCCCCGGTTGCGCGAACGGTAACCAGAACTGGCTAGAAAACAGGATTATTACAAATGACAGAAAAAGTTCTTGCAGTAAATGACCTGACGATGCATTATATGACCCGCAAAGGCCCCGTGTTTGCCGTGGATGGTGTTACCTTCCATGTTGACCGCGGTGAAGCTATTGGCTTGGTGGGCGAATCCGGCTGTGGGAAAACATCAATCGCGATTTCCTTGTTGAAATTATTGCCCAATAATGCAAAAATTCTCAATGGCGAGATCAGAATTAACGATACAGATGTTGTGCCCCTGACCGATAATGAAATGAATAAATATCGCTGGAAGGATATCTCAATGGTATTCCAGGCGGCGATGAATTCCATGAACCCGGTCTACACAGTTGAAGAGCAGATCCTTGAAGCGATGCGTGAGCATATGCCGCAACTCAGCGACAAGGAAATGGACGAAAAAATTGACCATCTTTTCACTCTTGTGGGTTTGGACCCAACTCTGAAAGATCAGTATCCTCACCAATACAGCGGCGGTATGCGCCAGCGTGCGGTGATTGCTATGGCGCTTTCGTGTGATCCCGATATTATTATTGCTGACGAACCGACGACCGCGCTGGATGTAATCGTTCAGGATGCCATTCTGAAGCGCGTGCGCGAAATTCAGGAAAAACTGAATATGGCAATGATCTATATCTCTCACGATATTGCCGTGATCGCCGAAGTCAGTAAACGTGTGGGTGTCATGTATGCCGGAAAACTGGTCGAAATGGCGAGTACCGAAGCTATCTTCCATCGCCCTGTTCACCCTTATACCATGGCGCTGATGTCTTCGTTTCCATCTATCGTAGGTGAGAAGGCTGATTTGGTAACACTAGCCGGGGAACCGCCAGACCTGCTAAACCCGCCCTCTGGCTGCCGTTTCCATCCGCGCTGCCCCTATGCTACAGAAATCTGCCATGAACAAGAACCGGAATTTAGAGATCACGGCGCAGACCATTTTGCCGCTTGCTGGCATCCGGGAGGCGAAAAATAATGACACAAGATAATAATATTCTCGTTGATGTGCAAAATCTGTCAAAACTCTTCCCTATTGGGCAGGGCGTTTTCAAACAGGCAGCTTCTTTTGTTCATGCAGTGAGCGAACTAAACTTGCAGATCAAACGTGGTGAAAGCGTAGGCTTGGTTGGCGAATCAGGTTGTGGCAAAACTACGACCGGGAAGCTGCTGACCCGTTTGCTCGATCCCACCGATGGAAATATCATTCTGGATACGGATGAAGGCCAAGTGGATATTGCTCACATGCGCGGTAAGAAAATGAAAATTTTCCGCCGCCGTGTGCAAATGATCTTCCAGGACCCTTACGAATCGATGAACCCCCGTTTGACGATTTATGATACTGTTGCTGAACCGCTCAATGTTCAGGGAGTGGGTTCTGTGGCCGAGCGTGAGGCCCGCGTAGCCGATCTACTCGAAACTGTCGGTCTGGCTCCGGCATCCAGCTTCTTATTCCGTTATCCTCACGAACTTTCGGGTGGTCAACGCCAGCGTGTTGCCATTGCGCGCGCTCTGGTGATTAACCCCGACTTTGTGGTTGCTGACGAACCTACCTCCATGCTGGATGTGTCGGTGCGAACAGGCGTGATGCACCTGATGCAGGATTTGGCCGATCGCTTTGGCGTAACGTATCTCTACATCACACACGACTTGGCCGTGGCTCGTTATATGTGTGATCGTATCGCAGTTATGTATCTGGGTAAAATTGTAGAGATTGGTGATACCGAAGATGTGTTGCAGAATCCACAGCACCCCTATACTAAAGCGCTGATTTCGGCTGTGCCGGTGCCTGATCCTACCTACACGCGTGAGCCCATCAAGATTAAGGGGGGCGTTTCACGCCCTGTCGATCCGGCTCCGCGCTGCCGTTTCTATGACCGCTGTCCGCTGGCCGACAAAGTTTGCGAAAGCAATGACCATCCACCGTTGGAAGATAAAGGTGGCGGGCATCAGGCAGCTTGCTATCACGTGTAGCCCCGATTGATTGCTTAGACGCCAGCGAATTTTGCTGGCGTCTTTTGCTATTCAGGATAATTTTTCGTTCTGCGTGGTTACTTCCATGTTACAATAATTTTCATTATGGCTGATTATCGAGTTTTAATCGTAGACGACACACGCGAAGTTCGCAGGGCGCTAGTCAGCGCCATCGAAACTTTGGACGCCAACATCGAAATCAGGGATGTGCCATCGGGTGAAGAAGGGTTGCTGGAATTATCCTCTGGCCCCTTTGATTTATTGGTATCTGATGTGCGCCTGCCGGGCATATCTGGCCTGGAATTGCTGACCAAAATTCGCATCCGTCAGCCGGAACTGCATGTTATTTTAGTCACTGGGATGGTAGATGCGCATGTGCGTCAGGCAGTTGCCGATGCGGGCGCAGCCGCTTTTTTCCTGAAACCAATTGAAACTGCCGATTTTCTGGACGCCGTTGAACGTGCATTGGGCTTGATCGATGCCGTGATCGTTGAACCGAATATCCCGGATGATGATCTGGAGAAACCTGCCGAAAGCGTGGCCGAGCGTTTGACCAGCCTGCGTAAAGATTTGAACGCCATCTCGGCAGTGATGCTGGATGAGCGCAGCCGTGTACTGGCCCGTGCGGGTGACCTGCCCGATGCTTCAATTGAAACCGCGCTGTTCCCTGCTCTAATGACCGCCTTCAGCGCCAGTAATCGGATTTCTAAGTTGCTGAATACCAAGCCGCCGCGCGATATTCTCTTTTTCGCGGGTGTTAAATATGATATTTTCTTGGCACATGTGGGCGAATCTTATGCGTTGCTGGTTGCAGCTAACCCTGGGACGAGCAGCGACCAGATGGCAGAAGCCATGCGCCTGGTTCATAGTGGCTTGCAAGATTTGTTAGCCATCCTCTCAAAGATGGGTGTCCGCCTCACCAGCAGCAAACAACCCACCCGTCAGGAAGTCGAGCCGGAGCCCCCGTTTGCAGAAGATGCTGAAGTCGCCCCCGAGATGGCGGCTCTATTCGAAGAAGTTGCCTCATCCGAAATTGAACAAGATGCGAACGTGTTCTGGGATACTGCCTCAACCGATGCCTCGCACGATGGCCTCACGAATGCCGATTCGTTGAGCTATGATGAAGCCCGCCGCCTGGGGCTGACCCCGGAAGAAGATGCTGAGCAATAATATTGCCACCCTCTTGGGCTTGTGATACAATCTCGCTCGCCTCGTGAGCGGCAAGCATACTCGTAGGGGAGTGGTGCAATGGCAGCACAGCAGTCTTTGGAACTGTTGATCATGGTTCGAATCCGTGCTCCCCTGCCTTTTTTTGTAATGAACGAACTATCTGACGACGACCCCCATTTAGATTGCCAATTGAAGAACAGCATACTGACAACTTCGTGTAGCGCAACCGCGGCACGATGTTTTTTCGTGTGGAGTAATATATGAAAACAAGCGTTGTGATTTTAGCGGCAGGCAAAGGCACTCGTATGCACTCAGACCTGCCGAAAGTTTTGCACCCCATCCTGGGTCAGCCGTTGATCCGGTATCCGGTTGCTGTAGCTCAGGCAATTACCCAATCGCCGTCTGTGTTGGTGGTGGGGCATGCAGCCGAACAGGTGCGCGCCGCTGTTGGCGAGGCTGCCGAATATGTGCTGCAGAAACCACAGTTGGGCACAGGTCACGCTGTGCAACAGGCCGAAACGCTCCTGCGGGGTAAGAGCGATTATGTACTCATACTGTATGGCGATATGCCCCTGGTGACCGCTGAAACCGTGCAGGAGCTCCTTGAAGTGCAGCAAAATCATACGGGGCCGATTAGTGTGCTGACTCTGATTGCCGATGATCCGCGTGGCTTTGGGCGGATTGTGCGCGGCGAAGATGGCTCAGTGAGGGCCATTGTGGAAGAAGCGCAAGCTACGCCCGAAGAACTTGCCATAAAAGAACTGAATACCGGTGTGTTCTGTTTCTCGGCAGATTGGTTATGGGATACGCTCAAACGGGTTGAACTTTCTCCCAAAGGCGAATACTACCTTACCGATCTGGTGGAAATTGCGGTAAAAGAAGGCCACTCCGTGCAGGCCATCCCCACAACCGATGAAACCGAAATGATCGGTATTAATACCCGCGTGCATCTTTCCGATGCCGCCGCAAGTATGCAGCAGCGCATCAACCGTGCCTGGATGCTGGCAGGTGTCACCCTTCAAGACCCTGCCACAACCTATATTGAGCCAACAGTTCAGATTGGCCGTGACACCGTCATTGCCTCGAACACCCATCTCATCGGTTCAACCGACATTGGCACAGCCTGCATCATCGGGCCAAACTCCTTCATCCGCGATTCGAAATTGGGCCACCGCTGCGAAGTCTTTGCTTCCGTAGTCGAGGCAGCCTTGCTCGAAGATGATGTGGATATTGGCCCCTTTGCCCATTTACGCAAAGGCGCTCATCTGGCTGCGGGTGTCCACATGGGGAATTTTGGGGAAGTAAAAAACTCTTACCTCGGGCCGGGCACCAAAATGGGGCATTTCTCCTATCTTGGCGATACCACCACTGGAGCCAAGGTCAACATTGGGGCTGGGACGATCACCTGTAATTATGACGGTGAACACAAACATCCTACAGAAATCGGCGATGATGTATTCATCGGCAGCGATACCATGCTGGTTGCGCCATTAAAAATTGGCGCAGGTGCGCGTACCGGAGCAGGCTCTGTGGTAACGAAAACAGTTGCAGAGAAAACCCTGGTTGTGGGCATGCCTGCCCGCACAATACGGAAATTGGATTAGTATGCATACTTCAGTAATTGTTTCAGGTTTATTATTTGTATTAGCTGTTGATCTCGTTGTTATCGCGGCGCGTGCCGCGTTGCGTCATGCCAGCCTGGCGCGATTGATTCACATGCGCGAGTTGAATGAGCCTAATGCAAAGCGCACTCTTGAATTGATCGAAAAAATGCCGCGCCCCTATGCAGGTTTGCATCTTTTGCAATCCTTATTACGTTTTTTCCAAATTGGCGGTATCTATCTGGTAGTTCAAGCCGATGCAGGTATCACTACACTCTGGGGTAAGTTCGGTGTGTTGCTGGCGGCTGGCTTGTTGGTAGCCTGGGTAGAGTGGATCGCAGAGCGTAACGTGTTACGCGATCCCGAAAGTTGGATATTGCGTTTATCGGGCTTTGTGCGTCTCGTGACGCTGCTTTTTTTCCCGTTAATCGGGGCCAGCTTATTCTTGTCGCGAGAAATTGCCAAATCAAATGAACACACTAGCATGGTTACAGAAGATGCGTTGAGAACGCTGGTGGATGTGGGGCAAAAAGATGGCATTCTTGAACAAGAAGAGCGAAAAATGATTCACTCAATCTTCCAGTTGGATGATACTCTGGCCCGCGAAATTATGGTGCCGCGCATCGATGTTCATGCCCTGGAAATTGGCGCTCCATTATCTGTTGCTGTAGATACCCTGCTCAATTCGGGTTATTCGCGCGTGCCCGTCTATGAGGAAAATATCGATCATATATTGGGCTTGCTCTATGCTAAAGATTTATTGCAAGTTTGGCGTGAAGGTAATGGGCAAACTGACCTGCGCCGCGATCTACTGCGTGAACCTTATTTTGTTCCCGAAGCGAAAAAATTGGATGAACTCCTGGCTGAAATGCAGCAAAAACGCGTCCATATGGCGATTGTCGTGGACGAGTATGGTGGCGTTGCCGGTGTGGTAACTTTGGAAGACATCATCGAAGAAATTTTCGGTGAAATTCAGGATGAATACGACGAAGAAGAACTGCCCTACCGCCGATTGGAGAATGGCGATTATGTTTTTCAGGGCCGCATTGATCTGGATGACTTCAATGAGATCATGGACTGCGATTTGCCCAACGATGAAGCCGACACGCTTGGTGGGTATATCTACACGCGCCTGGGACAAATTCCTGTTGCCGGTGAAAGCCTCACCCAAGCTAATTTAACCCTGACCGTGGAACTGGTGAGCAAACGGCGCATCCGCAAAGTGCGTGCGCAGCGGGTTTGGTCAACAGGGCAAATCAATGAAAATGAATAAAATGCAAAAAACTGAATTGATTCAAAAAGCTGTGAAGGCGCGCAAGAATGCTTATGCCCCTTATTCAAATTACCCGGTTGGGGCGGCGCTCTATACGGCCACTGGCAAAACTTATCTTGGGGCGAATGTGGAAAACGCTGCCTATCCGGTGACGATGTGCGCCGAGCGGGTGGCGATCTTCAAGGCAGTTTCGGAAGGTGAGCGAGAATTTGAAATGATCGCGGTGGTCACCGAGAATGGCGGCTCCCCCTGCGGATCATGCCGTCAGGTGATGGCGGAATTCGGTCTGGACACCCTGGTGTTGATCGCCGACGAACAAGGTAATCTTGTCGAAGAGCTGCGCGTGGGCGAGTTACTCCCCAAAGCCTTCACCCCTAAAGATTTAATCTAACCCAAATTATTACCAATTGGGCACGGGGGTAGCGACAGAAATCACCGATTGCAGCATCCAGCCTTCCGGCCCGCCAGGGAGGCGCACATTCAGCCATTGCCGGTTATCGGCCTCCGCGGGGACATCCGATAAAAGCTCGATCAAAGTACCATTCAGGAAAGATGTAAGTGCGCGGCCGTCAAAGCCGGGTTCGCTTCGCAGAATGGCCCCGCCATACTCTTCGGGAGCGTTGACCCGCGCATAAACCGGTGTAGGGCTGGGTGGCAGCGTATTTGTGGGCGATGGCGTAATCGAAGCCGTCAACGTAACAGGTAGTGTAGCCGTGACAGGGAGAGGGGTTTCGGTAATGGTAGGTGAAAGTGTTGGCGTAAAAGTTTGTGAAGGAGTGGGTGTTTTGCTGGGTCGTGCGGTTGGGATTGCAACCTGCCCCCCCACGGCTGCGCCTGCGCCGCCCAGCCCAATGATTAGAATCAACCCAATCAGGCTGAGCATCCCCCCTGCCGTGTAGCCAAAGAGAGTCAGCGGGCGAAAACCGAGTACAACCAGCGTAAAAGTACTCAAAATGATTGCCCAGGCCATATGAATGATAAATACCACCAGCCCATCGGGCCATAAATGGAGTGTGCCGCTGCCCAGCCCATAACCGGCTGCACACAGTGGCACATAGATTTCGTAGGCCAGCGCCACACTGGCAACCGCCGTGCGTTTACCCCCGCGGGCGATCGCAATCGTGGTCAGCACGCTACCGATAGTCAGCACAACAAAATGATGCCAGGCAATGCGCGTGTGTAAATAAGCCTGGGTGATCTCAAATACACCACCGTTGCGGGCAACCAACCCCAGGCTCAGGCTGGCAATAAAGACCAACCCGCTGCCCATAACCAGCCCCAGTAAATTGCGCCCAAAAAACTGAGCGGAGCCGCTAATTGCGCCCAGCGCTATCCCCACCAGCGGTGCCATTGTCGGAGCCAGAACGGCTCCGAGTACAAGTAATGCCGGTAAATCAAGCAGCAGGCCAATACCGACCGTCAGCCCCGCCAGCACAGAAAAGAGAAAGAAATCAAATGATGGCGATGTACGCTGTGCAATTTCGTCGAGAAAAGCCTCGCGCTCATCCGGAGCCAGCGGGAGCAACTTGCGCTGGGCGCGTCGTCTGCGCGCGGCTGGCAGGCGCTGGGGATCATCGGGGGTTTGCTCGGTTTTGGGGAGAGTCATTTTTTTGCTAAAATAGTGTGTACTAAATTGCTTTGTGATGCCGCCATGGAATCGTATAGCTCGAGTCTGTGCTTATTATACAATACGCGCCACGGCTCAGGGTTACAAGATTACAGGCGCGCTGAATGCCCGAATGAAGTAAAATACAGGTTCATTAGGAACTGGCGGGACATTCCCCAGATATAGGGGTGTACGGGGTGCGAAGCACCCCGTACACCCCTATATCTGGGGGCAACCCCGACGATTCCCAAATAGCCAATAATTTTCTTACGGGAGTAGTGAACGAATGAAGTCTACCCGAATATTTGTTGGAATATTCTTCATAATCTTGCTGATTGGCCTGGCCGGATGCAGTGGCGCAGACGCGGAGCGCACTGCGGCGACTCAACCTCCGGCGGAGGCAGAACCAACTTCTTTGCCCACAGAGCCTCCTCCACCTGCAGCCACGCCGCTCCCACCCGTGGGGGTGCTGTTTGCTCCCGATGGCGCGGATCCAGCCCTGGTGGATGCGCTTCAAACTCACCTGACACAGGCCATTCCCGCAGCCGGATTGCGCTATCAAATGCGCCCCTCACTGTCTATCGAGAGCATCCAGGCCGATGATATTCAGTGGGTGATCGCATTGCCCCCTGCCCCCGATTTGGCGATCTGGGCCGCGGCTGCACCGGAAACGCGTTTTCTGGCTGTTGGCGTAAATGGCATTGAGGCTGCCTCAAATATCAGCGTGATCGGCGCCGATGGCGGGCGTTTCGATCAGCAGGGCTTTTTGGCCGGATATATCGCCGCCATGCTTACCCCCGATTGGCGTGTGGGGGTGATTAGCGTGGCGGATACCGAAGCCGGACAATTGGCGCGGCGTAGTTTTCTGACTGGCGCAAAATTTTACTGTGGCGCGTGTTCGCCTACGTACCCGCCTTTTTTGGAGTACCCTTTATATTATCAAGCGAATGCGGGCGCGGATGCAGCCGAATGGCAGGCCGCGGTCGATTTTTTGTTGCAGCGCAATGTGGAGATGATCTATCTTGGCCCGGGGGCTGGGGATGAGAACCTGATGCGCTATATCGCTCAGGCAGGCGCGCAGATGATTGGCACGAGCCTGCCCCCCGAAAATGTGCGCGCCTCCTGGGTGGCTTCACTCATATTTTCTCCCCTCGAAGCCTATTATAATTTTTGGCCTGAGTTCGCAGCCGGAGTAAATGGGCAAGTTGTGGATGTTTCGCTGGCCTTCAGCGAGATTAACCCGGATTGGCTGAGCATGGGGCGCTTGCACAGCGTCGAAGAAATGTACACCGAGGTGCAAAGCGGGACGATTGAATTGGTGGCAGAGAATATTCCGTAGTATTTTTGGTGTTTTTTTTCGCGTCCGTTTCCGAGCTTGTGCAGCCCAAATAGGCGAGACACGCATCTTTTTTCAGAATCCCCATGATATAATCACCCGATAATCAGTCAAAATTTATTGAGACATGATGAGGTATCTATGGCGCCGATTCTTGAATTACGTGGAATTACCAAACGGTTTCCTGGCGTACTGGCAAACGATCATATTGATCTCACGCTAGAAAAGGGAGAGATCCACGCCTTGCTGGGGGAAAACGGAGCAGGAAAATCCACCCTGATGAATATTTTATATGGCCTGTATGCGCCCGATGAGGGCGAAATTTTTGTTAACGGGCAAAAAATTGTTGTCACATCGCCGCGTGATGCCATCGCAGCCGGTGTGGGGATGGTTCATCAGCACTTTATGCTCATTCCGGTGTTTACTGTAACCGAGAACGTGATGCTGGGCGACGAGAGCCTGCGCATGGGTGGATTGCTGGATCGCCGTTCGGCGGCCAAGCGCATTCGCGAGATTTCGGAACAGTACCGGCTCGAGGTGAATCCGAACGCATATGTGAAAGATCTGCCCGTGGGTGTGCAGCAGCGCGTCGAAATTATCAAGCTGCTCTACCGCGAAGCGGATATTTTGATCTTGGATGAACCGACTGCCGTACTTACCCCTCAGGAAGTAGACGAATTATTCACGATCATGCGCTCATTAGTTGAGAGCGGCAAATCGATTATTTTTATTACTCACAAATTACGCGAAGTACTCGAATTTGCTGACCGGATTACCGTGATTCGCGGGGGCAAAGTGGTGGGTTCGGCTCTGCCCGAAGAAGCCGATCAAAATTCACTGGCTGCCATGATGGTCGGGCGAGCGGTTGATCTGCATGTCGAAAAGCAGCCCGCAGACCCGCAAGAAGTGGTACTCGAAGTTGAAGATATTGTTGTTCTCGACGAGACAGATCAGGTCATGGTCAAGAAAATCTCCTTTGATGTGCGTGCCGGTGAAATTTTGGGTGTGGCCGGCGTGCAAGGCAACGGACAGACCGAATTGGTCAAAGCGCTGACCGGATTGACACACCCCGTCAGCGGCGAAATTACTCTGTTGGGCGAATCAATTGCCAAGGCTTCGCCACGTACCATCACCGAGTTGGGGTCGGCGCACATCCCTGAAGACCGCCAGAAAGACGGCTTGGTGCTGACTGCGCCAATTGCAGATAATCTGGTGCTGAACACCTATTATCTGGAGCCATTTGCGAAAGGCGTTATGCTGCAACAGGATACTGTATTGGAATCAGCGGATAAAATTGTCTCGAATTTTGATGTGCGTACACCAAGCTCTTTGATTCCGGTGGGTTCGTTATCGGGTGGCAATCAGCAAAAAGTGATTGTCGGACGCGAATTTTCCCGTCCGATCAAATTCCTGGTAGCCGCACAACCAACGCGCGGCCTGGATGTTGGTTCGATTGAATATATTCACAGTCGGCTGATTGAAAAACGCGATTCGGGTTGTGCTGTGTTGCTGGTTTCAACGGAACTTGACGAGATTATGGAACTCTCAGATCGCATCGCGGTGATGTATCGTGGTGAGATCATTGCCATTGTAGACGCGCAGGATGTTACCAAAGAACAAGTCGGCCTGCTGATGGCGGGGGTGGTTGAGAACGCTGTCGCATAAATGATATTCACCACAAAGACACGAAGACACAAAGAGATAAAAATCTCTTCCTTTTATCTTCGTGACTTTGTGTCTTCGTGGTAAGTACTTTGAGGAATAATCTATGACCAATAAAGAAAGCGAACAACCCAACAAGAAAGATGGCGGCAAAATCTTTCTGGAAGAGTTGTCCAAAAGCCCCCTAACCGTCACTGTTTTGGCAATTCTCACTGGATTGCTGCTGGGCGGGTTGCTGGTTGCCATTACCACCGAAGAAGCGTATGCTGCGTTCTCTGCCTCGCCCTGGGAAGCGATCAAAATTGGCGCCAATGCTGCCTGGAAAACTTATCAGGCTTTATTTACTGGCTCGGTAGGCAACCCAGCCAAGATCGTGGCAGCCTTTCAGGGCGGCGATGCCGAAGAAATTCGCCGGGCGATCAATCCGTTTTTTGAGAGTCTGGTGGCTTCCACGCCTTATATTTTCGCCGGGTTAGCCGTTGCGCTGGGTTTCCGGGTAGGTTTGTTCAACATCGGTGCGGAAGGCCAGCTTTTCATTGGTGCGACAACCACCGTGATCGCGGCGATCTTTCTCAAAGGATTACCTGCCATCATCCACGTGCCGATTTCGCTGCTGGCGGGTTTTATCGGCGGCGGCTTGTGGGGGTTTATCCCCGGCTGGCTCAAAGCGCAGACCGGTGGGCACGAGGTCATCAACACGATTATGATGAACTATATTGCCTTCCGTTTGAGCGAATTTTTGCTGCGCGGCCCGTTGAAAGACCCCGATGGCTACACCCCCGTCAGCGCCGATATTCAGGATTCAGCCAAACTTTTCCGCTTTTTTGAGAATCCCATTCGTTTCCACATTGGCTTTTTCGTTGCCTTGTTTTTTGCTTTTTTGGTGTACTGGCTGCTGTTTAAAACCACCTGGGGCTTCACGCTGCGCACGGTGGGTTCAAACCCGCGGGCTGCCAAATATGCCGGGATGAGCATCATGAAAAGTACAGTCATTGCCATGTTCCTGTCGGGTGGTCTGGCAGGGTTGGCAGGCGCCAACGAGGTTTTGGGCGTCAACCACAACCTCGCAGTGGCCTTTTCCTCTGGCTATGGTTTCGACGCGATTGCGCTAGCCTTGCTCGGTAAGAGCAATCCGTTGGGGGTGGTGCTGGCAGCCATCATGTTTGGCTTCCTGCGCAATGGCGCTATTCAAATGCAACTCACGGCGGGCATCCCGATTGACATTATCTCGGTTTTGCAAGCCGCAATTCTGGCTTTCATTGCTGCACCGGCGATTATCCGCACTATGTACCGATTGAAAGAACCCGATATGGATTTGGATGCTGTTACACTCCGCGGTTGGGGAGGCAACTAATCATGGCAACTGCAACGAATAACTTTGAATATATTTCTCCGACTCGGCGTCGGGTGATGGGAATCCTTTTTCTGTCCCTGGGCATTTTACTGTGGATTATGTTTGGCCGCGGTATCGGTGGGGACGCGCTGACTACCTTCAGGTTGACTCCGGGAGGCTCAGCGCAGGAACTTCCCGATTGGGTATTCAACAGCCAAAATATGCTCAATATGCTTTCTGTATTGAGTATTGCACTGGGTGGCTATCAGCTTGCCCGCGGTTTTGGCAAGCGCACCACGCTCATGCTGGGCCTGGCAGCCGCCATGTTTATCTTTGGTTTCCTGAGTTGGGCCACATCGGGTGGGACGCTCAATTTGGCAGGACTGTTCCGCAGCGCCCTGGTCAAGGCGGTTCCCCTGACAATTGGCGCCCTCTCCGGAGTTCTGTGTGAGCGCTCCGGTGTGGTCAACATCGCCATCGAAGGTATGATGCTCACTGGTGCCTTTGTTGGCGCGTTTGTTGGCAGTGTCACCAATATCTGGATTGGCCTCTTCGCCGCGGTGCTTTCGGGCGGTCTGCTGGCCTGGATACTGGCAGTACTCTCGATCAAATACAAAACCGATCAGATCATCGCCGGGACGGTGATTAACATCTTCGCTACGGGGATTACATCATTCCTTTCTGCCAAGTTTTTGCAGCGTTACCAGCATCTCAACGATCCGGGGCGTTTCCCAACGATTGAAGTTCCTGTGCTTTCAAAAATCCCCTTTATTGGGCCGATCATGTTCCAGCACAATATGTTTGTGTATGCGCTGTATATCTTCCTGATTGTGCTGACGGTTGGCCTGTATTACACGCGCTGGGGTTTGCGCACGCGCTCCGTGGGCGAACATCCTAAAGCTGCCGACACGTTGGGGATTAATGTCTTCCGCACACGCTACATTTCGGTCATCCTGGGCGGAATGATGGCCGGATTTGGCGGGGCTTACTTCACGCTGGGTTCGGTGGGCCGCTTCGACGAAGTGATGACAGCCGGGCGCGGTTTTATTGGTTTGGCCGCTATGATCTTCGGCAACTGGAATCCCATCGGATCGTTTGGCGCGGGCTTGTTGTTTGGTTTCTTTGATGCGCTTGCCGCCAAAATCGCTATTTTGAGGGTGCCGATTCCATCGGAAATCATGCTGATGTTCCCCTATATTGCCACAATGGTGGCGCTGGCCGGGGTGGTTGGCCGCGGCCAGATGCCCGCCGCTGATGGGCAACCTTACGAGAAAGAATAGAAAACCCCCTCCCCCGCCGGGGGAGGGAGATTGACGCAAAAAAGATGAGTCGCTGTATTTTACAGCGACTCATCTTTTTTGCGTTCTTTGTTCCCTTCTCCCATTGGGGGAAGGGTTAGGGATGGGGGCTTTTATTCGTAATACCCAAACTCTTCTACAGCATCGACCATTGCCAGCACATTTTCCGGGGGAACATCGTTCATCACAGTATGCACGGAGGCCAACATATAACCGCTGCCGGGGCCAAGGTGTTCGATCACGCGTTTGACTTCCTGGCGCACTTCTTCGGGTGTGCCGTAGGGCAAAACTTTGTGGGTGTCCATTGCGCCGCATAATACCAGGTTCTTGCCAGCCCGTTGCTTCACTTGCGCTAAATCTGACATTTTTCCCGCTGAGGTTTGAATCGGATTGAGAATATCGATTCCAATTTCGATAAAATCATCCACCAGGGGCAGGACATCACCATCCGTGTGGAAGAAAATTTTGGCGTCGGTGCGCGCCTTGATGAAACTAATCAGATCGGCGTGCAATGGCTTGAGAAGATCGCGATACATCTTCGGAGAGATGAGCAGGCTCTCTTGCGTCCCCAGATCATCTCCGATTTTGATGATATCCACGTTGTTGCCCAGTTCGGCCAGGAAAGGGCCCATGAGTTCTTTACAAACTTCCGTGATTTTGGTCAACAAGGCTTTGGCAAAATCTGGATACATTGCCATATTGAGCAGAAAAACATCCATGCCCTGCATCGCGTGTGCCCGCTCAAAGGGGAAGAGCAGCCACGGGGTCGCCAGGATGGCATATTGGTTTTGTTCGGCCAGTTTGCGCGCCTGCTCTTTGACATGCGCGACGCGAGATGGGTCGCTCATGTCTGGCCAGCCAGTGTAGTTTTCAATATCTTCGATGGCTTTTGCCTCGGGGATAGGATGTACGCCGGGATACCAGTAACCCTCTTCAACTTCGCGCTGCCCGCTACCCCACGAATCGATGCAATCGCTGTGGGGTGGACGGTTGCGGTTGCGCTGGCGCACCGCTTCTGGCTCCAGATCGCGCACGCCGCGCACATCGCTGTGCAGCCGTTGCATGGTTTCCTCATCAATCCTGGCGGTGCCAAGCTCCGGCCAGCCATAAATATACTCGTCGGGGGCGTTCACGCCGATCATTTTTTTGATGCCTTTGTAGGTGTGCATTTTGATGCCGGTGGCATTGCTCTCGCCGATGACAATTGGCACACGATCGGGCACTTCATGATTTATGCAGGCTAAAACACGTTCCCGTGAAGTCATGCTCATAAATTTTGCTCCTAGAGTTCGCCACGAAGGCACAAAGACTCAAAGGATGGCATTTTTTCGTGCCGCCTGTACCCTTCGGGGTATTGTGTCTTTGTGGTGAATGTCTGTTGGTTTTATTCTAAATCTTCTGGGGATAGTCCCAGAGCTTTCAATATCAGCCAAAGCGGTCGGTCGTTCATTTCAGCGAATATGCGTTGGGCGCGCACATAAGCAGTTTTCTTTTCTTGCGAGGAAAAAATACCTGGCTTTTTGAGTTGATTGAGGTAGCGCACAGCCCCATCTGGCGTGCCATCACTGCCATCGAGGGCGCGCCTGGTATATTCGATAAGAAATTGTTTATAGTGTTCTTGATTCATAATTGCGTGAAGACCTCCGATATTTTTTATCGCATTGTGTAAGTCCTAAAGCGTTTAAAATCTTGGAGGTCTGGTGATGTTGTTTATATCTTGCCCAGCAATTTTATCTCCGGCCAGATAAAGGGCAAGGTAAGTATTGCGCCGAAGCCCATTATAGCCAATCCGCTCAGGGCGTGCATACTGGTGGAGAGATTGTCGAGTGGAAGCTGGGTTTGTAATATATAAGCCAGCCCGCCACTGACCAAGGATACCACAACCACGCGTAGCAACGGTTTTGCCAAACGCAGCCAATAGGCCAGTGATTTTTCCTGAAGCCACAATAGCGCTAACGCCTCAAGGGTGAAGACCAGTGTATTCGCCAGCCCGATCCCAGGCGCTCCCATTTGGCGGGAAAATATCAGCCCGGTAAGAACAAAAGCCAATGCCGTGATGGAAGATGTCAGCAGAGGGGTAAGGGCATTTTGACGGGCATAAAAGGCGCGCGCCGCCACTTCGAGCAGTGAATGCCCCACCAGGCCCGCCATATAGGCGCGTACCGTCCAGACGACGAGTTCGCTTCCGGCAGGGTCAAAGCCGAGAATCGCGATCAGCGGGCGGATGCCAATGGCGAGCAATATCGCGCTGGGGATGGTCAGCGCCAGAATAGTGCGCACGGTGGCTTCCAGCGCGCTGCGGAATGCATCTCTTTCGCCGCGGGCGCTGTGTTCGGAGAGTGTGGGCAGTAAAGCGGTGCCAATGGCTGTGCCGATCAGGGACTCAGGTACTTGCATGAATAACCAGCCATAAACCAGCGCGGTGACGGCTCCGGCAGGCAGAGCGGAGGCAAAATTGTCTTGCGCCAGGAAAATCACCTGGATGAAGAAAACCGTGCCGATGCGCGGCAGCATCAGGCGGATGACTTGCTGGACGTGGGGATTGCCAAACTCTATACGCGGCGTCCAGCGGAATTGGAAGTGAATCAGCCCCGGAATTTGTGCCAGGAAAAACAGCAGCGCACCGAGCACAGTCCCATACACCAGGCCATGAACTCCCAACCCCAGAGCCGGGAGCGTGATTCCCCCCAGGGTGAAGCCCTCCGTGGGGGCGAGAATCAGCACCCCAACCAGCATGCCCACATCATACATACTGGGCGCGAGCGCGGGGAGCAAAAAATGCTGATTGGCTTGCAATCCGGCAATCATCAATCCGCTCATCGAAAAGAGCAATGTGGCAAATAGATTAATGCGCATCAACTCAATGACCAGATTCTGTTGCTCAACGCTGAAATGCGGTGCAACGCCCCACCAGGAGGTCACAATGGCAGGCGCGAACAGACCGATCAGCAGCGACAGCCCGGCAGTTGCCAGAAAGAGCAAATTGCCAATGCGCGAGAAAAGGCCCCAGGCCGCGGTTTTCCCACTTTTTTCGAGTTGTTGGCTGAGTACAGGGATCAAGGCCATCGCCAATGCCCCGCCAGAGATCAGCGCAAAGAGCAGATCGGGGTAATTGTTGGCGGCGTTGAAGGCATCAATTTCGGCAGAGAGGCCGAATGTGCGGGCGATGACGACCTGGCGTATAAAGCCAAGCGCTTTTTCGAGGGCGAAGAAAACGCCTACAATGATGGTTGAGCGGGCAACATGTTTCATAATTGCCAAGTATAGCATGTTGAGGCTTGGCCGGGTGGTATAATCAGCGGCATCTTTTCTGGTCAGGAGATTATTTTTTTGCTCAGAAAAGCACACAGGCAGCCCAAAGGCTTTGCTCGGTAATTGGCACATATGTTGGTTCTGGGATGGCTGCGTTGGCGGATAGGCTCGCAGAATAGGAGTGAGGTATGGCTCGTAAGGAATTAGGTCATATTGAATTGCAGTGGCGTTGCCCGAATTGCGATAATCGCAACCTCGGACGGGAGAAAACCTGTACGATGTGTGGCGCGCCTCAGCCCGAAGATGTCCAGTTTGAGCAGGTTGCACAACAGGAAATCATCGCAGACAAAGCCTTGATTGAGCAAGCCAAGGCAGGCCCCGATATTCACTGTGCCTATTGTGGCACGCGCAACACCAGCGACGCCGAAACCTGCGTCCACTGTGGTGCGGATATTTCGGAGGGTACAAAACGTCAAACGGGCCGCGTGATTGGCGCGTATCAGAGTGGCCCCGCGCAGGCGGTGGCTTGTGATGCTTGTGGCGCTGAGAATCCTGCCACGGTTGGTCAGTGCGGTGAGTGTGGCGCTCCGCTGAAAGCTGCTGTTCTGCCCGGAATGCCTCAGCAAGCTGCTGGAGCATCCGCAGTTGCAGGACAACCGAAAAGCAAAAAGAAACCAGTCGCCCTGATTGTCGTGGCTGTACTGATTTGTTTGGGTATGGCCGTCGTGGCGCTGTTATCCATGCGCTCCAATAGCGTTAGCGGGGTCGTTCAGCAGGTACAGTGGGAGCGTTCGGTCAATATTGAAGCTTTTGGCCCGGTGGAGCGCAGCGCCTGGCACGATGAACTGCCGGCAGGTGCTGAGGATATTTCTTGCGTTCAAGAATATCGCTATACAAGTTCTACACCAGCTGAGAACTCTAAAGAAGTTTGTGGCACACCCTACTCCGTCGATTCGGGAAGTGGCTTTGCTGAAGTCGTGCAAGATTGTGAATACCAGGTCTATGATGATTTTTGTTCCTATACGGTGTTGGATTGGTCGTTTGCCGACAAGATTGTTGCCAATGGCTCAAATCTCAACGCTGAATGGCCATCCCCCAACCTGAGCAATGACCAACGTTTGGGCGATCAGCGCAGCGAAACGTATAGTGTTGTATTCCAAACCGATGATGGTGTGTATACCTATAGCCCCGAAGATTTTGCTGAATACCAGCGCTATCAACCCGGCAGCGCCTGGACGCTGGATATAAACACGTTTGGTGTTGTGCTATCCGTACAGCCATAGTGTTGCCATTTTTTGTATCTTGGTGTAGAATTCTGGCGCACATGCTCTCGTAGCTCAGTGGATAGAGCACTTGGTTGCGGACTAAGGGGTCGCGCGTTCGAGTCGCGCCGAGAGCGCAGAAAGGACGGATTTCTCCGTCCTTTTTTGTTGGAAAGTTTGCGCTCGCGTGAAGCCAGCCAAGCCAAAATAATCTCCCCGCAACTTATCGATCATCATTGGGTTATATCCTGAGGTATGTTTACCCTTATTTTTATTAAAGGGCTTTTGCGACGCAGCGAAAGCCCAAGTTAGTAATTATCTACTGGAGAGAAAAAATATGTCGAAAGTCGCTATTGTTACCGATAGTACCGCTTATCTTCCGAAAGACTTGGTTGAAAAATATAATATGACGGTTGTCCCCCTGACGGTGATTTGGGGAGAAGAAACTTACCGTGATGATATTGATATTACCCCTACGCAGTTTTATACCCGCCTCGAAACTGCTAATGTGATGCCAACTACATCCCAGGCTACGATCCAGGATTTCAAAGACGCTTACGAGCGTTTACACAGTGCAGGATATGAAATTCTGTCGGTTTTGATTTCGTCTAAGTTATCAGGGACGATTTCTTCCGCCGAGCAGGCTTATAAAATGGTGCCCGATGCTACGATTGAAATCTTCGATTCGGAAACAACGGCGATGGCGCTGGGCTTCCAGGCTTTGGCTGCGGCCCGTGCGGCAGCAGAAGGCGCCGATTTGGCGGCATGCAAAGCGGCTGCAGCAGATGTCCGTAGCCGATCTGGCGTTATTTTTGCAGTGGACACGCTTGAATTTCTCCATCGCGGTGGACGGATTGGTGGAGCTTCGCGCTTTTTAGGCACGGCACTCAAGCTTAAACCGTTGCTGGAAGTTACAAATGGTGTGATTGAACCCGTAGACAAAGTTCGTACCAAGCGTAAAGCGCATGAGCGCCTGATTGAAGTTATCAGCGAGCGGGTTGCTGGGAAGAAGAATATTCGTTTGGCAACGTTACATGCCAATTCCAGCGAAGATGCCAATCGGGTCTTGGATGATGCCAGCGCAAGGATGAGTGCGATTGAAGCCATTCGTTCAGAAGTCAGCCCGGTAATTGGTACCCACGTTGGCCCTGGCACCGTAGGTTTGGCGTATACATACGAAGATTGAAGAATGTTGAGCGTCTTCTCCAATACGCATCACTGAAATATCTTCGAGTATCTGAAATGCGTATTGGATATATTATTTTCTGAGTCTTTGAAAGTGAGGTGGTATGTCAAACGTAGCCATCATTACCGATAGTACGGCCTATTTACCCGACGAGATGGTAGAAAAATATGGCATCTCAGTTGCGCCCCAGGTTCTGATTTGGGGCGAAGAAACCCTGCGCGATGGGGTAGATATTCAACCTGCTGAATTCTACAACCGCCTGAGTACCGCTGATGTTATGCCGACGACTTCTCAGGTTGCGGTAAAAGATTTCAAAGAACTTTATGAAAAATTGCTGGGGCAGGGCAAAGATATTTTGGCGATTTTAGTATCGGATAAGCTTTCAGGCACGATTAGTTCCGCGACGCAGGCTCTGGAATTTTTTCCCGATGCGAATATTGAAATTATCAACTCGCAGGGCGTTGCCATGATGTTGGGATTTGTTGTCCTTGAAGTGGCGCGCGCTGCTGAGAAGGGCGCTTCGCTGGCTGAGTGTAAAGCTCTGGCTGAAGACCTCAAACAGCGCACAGGGGTGGTTTTTGCCGTGGACACGCTGGAATTTCTGCACCGCGGTGGACGCATTGGTGGGGCCTCGCGCTTTTTAGGGACGGCTTTGCAACTGAAGCCAATTCTGGAAGTGCGCGATGGCCGCGTGGAAGCTATCGAGCGCGTACGCACCAAAACCAAGGCGCATAACCGCCTGATCGAAATTTTGGCAGAACGCACCCAGGGCGGGAAAACAATTAAATTGGCGACGTTGCACGCCTCAGCGCATGAAGATGCCAAAGCCTTGTTAGAAGCTGCTCAGGCACAATTGGGCAATGTGGATGAAACTATATTTTCGGAAGTTAGCCCGGTGGTCGGAACCCATGCTGGTCCGGGTACAGTAGGATTGGCTTATTTGATCAACTAGATAGAATCGGATTGCGTATCAACACAGACATGGCCGCAGGCGACGCTTGCGGCCATGTCTGTGTTTTGAAAGTTTTGACGCTTCATATAAACCGTGGTACGCTAATGCCCGATTAGTTTTGCCTGAATTTCCCATCAAAGTTGAGTAATTTTGCTTGAGAGTATTATCATGACGAAAATCCGTGATTTGCCATTATTGGCAATTCTTCCCGTTGATAAATTAATTCTCCACGAATACCACGACCCACAGCGAACCCCACCGATTGCACGCGCGATCAGCGAAAGCGGCAGGCTGCGCAATCCCCCCATCGTTGTGCCATTGCGCGATGAAACTAATTCGTATATGGTGCTGGATGGGGCTAATCGTGTCACAGCGATTCAAAGCCTCGGAATTGAGCATATTGTTGTGCAAGTTGTCCCGGCGGATGACCCTGGCCTTGGGATGACGCCCTGGCATCATGTAGTATGGGGGCCTTCTTCTTCCGATTTTATTGACTGGATGTTGGCATTGCCGGAGGTGATTGTGAAACCCGGGGATAGCGACATGATGACACATTATCCCCAAAGCCTGCACACATTGGCCGTTATCAGTTGTCCAAATGGCGAGTATTATCAGCTACTCACCTCGCATCATAAATTGCTCCAGCGGATGCAGACTCTCAACCGGGTGGTGGATGCTTATAAAGACCGCGCCACCCTTGACCGTACACTTATCACCGATATGGAATCACTCGAAAAAATTTATCCGGAGCTGAGCGGACTGGTCATGCTGCCTCAATTCCGTATTGATGAAATTCTTTATATTGTCAGTGAAGGCTACTTAATGCCCCCGGGAAGCACGCGGTTCACGATCTCGCCGCGCGTATTGCATCTAAATTTTCCGCTCGAAGAACTCGCTGCGGAAAAATCGCTGGAAGACAAGAATATTGCCTTGCAAGCCTGGATGAAGGCGCGTTTGGCCGCCAAACGGGTGCGCTACTACGCCGAATCAACTTATCTTTTCGACGAGTAATAAAAAAAGGCCGAAACTCTTGCGGCTTTGCGCTTCGTTTTTAAGGATTTGAAATAATGGATATTTTCTTTACAGACCCTTCTGATGTGCCTTTGCCCCCGGATGAAGTGCGTATCCGCGAGTTTAGCGCCAATCCCTGGCCAGATGGCCGTCGGGTGAAGATATACCTCGAAGTGACACCCTTTCAGCAGCGCCCCAGCGGGGAAGTCATCATTCGTGACGCTTTTGGCAATATGGTTGCCAATGCCAATATTATCGAGACGATTGACCCTAAAATGGAAATCACCATGCACCTGCGTGGTGAAACGCCTTATGGTATCTACAACGCCACAGTGCAACTTTTTTATATTCAGGAATTTGAAGACGAAGTTCAGGAAGAAGGCACGCTGGTGCGCCCGGAACGCATTGATGTTGATTTCGCCGAAACCAGTTTTGAAATTGACTGAAGAAATAATTCCCGGGAATTTTATTCCCGCCAGATAATCGCCAGATTTCCCAATACCCCCCACGATTCCAGAAAACGCTCAATCGAGCGTGTATATACATCTTTGCCGTCGGCAATCCATACCTGATGTTCGTCAAACCCTGTCACCACAACGGTATGCTCGTAGCGGGCTACCGTAATTTCTGAGCCATCACTAGCCGTATACGCCACCGGAGTGCCGCGGACCACATGCCCCACCACCCAAACGATCACAGGATGTCCGGCGTAAATTTCATTTTTCAAACTTTCCCAACTCATATTGTGCATCGGCCAGGCCGAAGCGCCATAAACCCGTAACAGATGCGCCACAGGTTCTGGGTGGACACCATACGGTTCAGGCGGAACCCGCCCCCAATTGCCTTCGACATCGCCCACAAAACCGCTCTGCGGATTGTCTGAGACCGGCAACTGAGATTGAAAGGCCAGTTCATCAATCTGGATGCCGAAAAAAGCCGCCCAATCTGTGGCAGCGCTGGCCTCACAACTTAGCGGGAGCGCCTGTTTGTCGCCCACAAAGCCTTCAATTTTCGAGTTGGGTGGCGGGGTGGATGAGACATGGCGCGTGGGGACGGGAACGGGCGTGTGAGATACTGTCGGAGAAAGAGATGGCGGAATGCGGCGCGTAGCCGTGGGTGGGGGCAGCGGAGTGAGGGTAGGTTGTGCCTCCGCGGGGGTGGCTGTGCCCGTGGCGCTGGGAGACGGGCTGAGCGTGGGCGTGCTGGTATGGGCGAAAGCCTGCACCGTGGAATATCCATCCATAAAGACAAATAATGCCCATCCCAGAAATCCCCCCAGAGCCAGGGCTAGTGTTCCGACGAACAACCATCCCAATGCAGTACTCGCCCTAGATTTGGGTTTCCTCACCGGGGCCGCGCGTCGTCGTGCCTGCTTAGTCATTCCAGATCACCGCCATATTCCCCAAGACACTCCATGAATCCAGAAAATCATTCACCGAGCGTTGATAGACCCAGTCGCCATCCAAAACGGTTACGCGGGTTTCATCATAGCCAATTACGATCACAGTATGCTCGAAGCGCGCCACAGTGGTTTTGGCGCCATCGGTAGATGTATACGCCACCGGTGTGCCGAGTGCAACCCTGCCGATGACCCACACAATGACTGGCTGTCCGGCAGCAATTTCGCTGCGTAGTGCGTCCCAACTCAGGCCAGTTACCGCATCGGCCTTGAGGCCATAGGCCCGCAAGAGTTGCGCCACAGGGCTGGCATGCACGCCATAATCCGCTGGCGGAACCTGTCCCCAGGGCGCGTAAACATTGCCCACAAAGCCCTTGTTGGGGTTGTCGGAAAGTGGCAGGCTGTTGAAGAAGGCCAACTCATCAATGGGAGTACCAAAATAAGCTGCCCAATCTACCGCAGAACGGGCTTCGCAATCTAGCGAGAGTGCAGGCCAGCGGCCAGAAATTCCAGTGATGGCAGCGGCATTCGGAATGCTTGGCGTGAGTGTGGGGAGCGGAGTTTCGGTGAAGGTGGCGGTTGGTGTGCTGCTGGGGGTTATGGATGCGGTCGGGGTAAACGTGTTCGGCTGAAAGGGTGTTACTGTGGGTGGAGCAGGAGTTGCAGACAGGGTGGGAGATTGGGTATTTGTAGGGGATTGTGCAATTGTGGTTGTTGAAACCTGCGCCAGTGTACGCGCCATAAGTCCACTGCGCCCTAGGGCAACAAACAGCAGCCAAAATATCAAACCAGCGGCAACGCCTAGAATACTGAAATACACACGTTTCATATTTGGTCTAGTATACCTAAAAAGATGGTTGTGCGGAGCGCTTTGCGCTCCGCACAACCATCTTTTTAGGATTTTCTGACCGCTGCTTATTTTACAGCAATCACTTGTCCCTGTGTGGCGCGCAATAAATTGTCGGGCGTCAGGCGAAAAACGGCGTTTGGGGTTCCGGCCGCTGCCCAAATGTCATCAAACTGGAACAGGTCTTCGTCAATGAAAGTGTGAATTTTAGTGCTGTGGCCTACCGGCGGTACGCCGCCGATTACAAAACCGGTTTGTGCGCGCACAAAATCGGCATCGGCTTTGCCGATTTTTTCTCCTATATGCTTGGCGAGAAGTTTTTCGTCTACGCGGTTGCCCCCGCTGGCAATTACCAGCAACGCCTGGTCTGATGATTTCAGCCGGAAAATTAGCGACTTGGCAATTTGTGCCACCGTGCAACCAATCGATGCGGCGGCATCAGCCGCGGTGCGCGTGCTGCCGGGTAATTCGACCACGTGCAAATTGAGGCCGATTATATTGAGCGCGTCTTGTACGCGTTGGGCGCTGGCGCTAAGGGGTGAAGTCATATCGTTTTTGTAAAAATCTTATTCTTCTGTTGCGGTTTCGCCTTCGACGACAATATCAATAAAAAACGAAACGCCAAAGGGGGTGCCATCAGGGGCGAAGGCCTGCCAGGCGCTGCGATAAGCTCCCGGTTCATCTGGGGCGGCGAATACCATTCGAATTTCGGTCTCGGTGCCGCTCAGGGCCGGGTAAAGCGCCTGGGGGGAAGGCGCGCCCATGATAGGGCCAGCAACCAGCCGAACTTCATATTCCGTATTCCAATTGCAGGTTCCAGTATTGCGCACTTTCCAGCGTTTGTCGAGACCATCCCCCGGAGCAACGACAGTTCCATCTTCGATACTGAGGTCTTCAAGAAATTGCAGATTGTTGCTGCAAACGGGCGTGGGCGTGGGTAAGCTGACTGCCGTGAGTTTAGCAGCCTCGGTGGCCTGAAAATCAAGCATGGCCGGGTCAACCGTCGGGGGTTTGTATACATCGAGTGTTGGAGTTCCGCGCGTATCTTCCGCGCGGCAGCCTGTTATCATCAGCCCGATCAGCAAACTTAGCACTATCCAACGCCAATGGATGCGCATACTAATCTTCCATCATCTCTTCTTCATCATCCACAATACGCGCCGGGGCGCTGTTTTCCATCGAAGATTGGCGGATCAGGGTTTCGATCTCCATAAGCAGATCGGGGTTATCGCGCAAGAATTCTTTGGCATTTTCGCGGCCCTGCGCCAGGCGCAAGTCGCCATACGAATAATACGAACCACGTTTGGAGATGATATCCATATCGGTGCCCAGGTCAACGATGTCGCCGACTTTTGAGATGCCTTCGTTGTACATGATGTCAAATTCGACGGTTTGGAAGGGGGGTGCAACTTTATTCTTGACCACGCGCACACGCGTGCGATTACCGATAATCTCTGAACCAACTTTGATCGATTGAATGCGGCGCACATCCAGGCGCACCGAGGCGTAGAATTTGAGCGCCTGCCCGCCGGTGGTGGTTTCGGGATTACCAAACATCACGCCGATTTTCTGACGAAGCTGGTTGGTGAAAATTACGGCGGTGTTGGTTTGCTTGATCGCTCCAGAGAGCTTGCGCAATGCTTGAGACATCAGGCGGGCCATCAGGCCCATGTGGGCATCGCCCATATCGCCTTCAATTTCGGCGCGCGGCACCAGCGCCGCCACAGAGTCGATTACGACCATATCGACTGCGCCGGAACGAACCAGAGCTTCAACAATTTCCAGGGCTTGTTCGCCCGTATCGGGTTGCGAAATCAGTAGATTTTCAACATCTACACCACACGCGGCAGCATAGCGCGGATCAAGAGCGTGCTCCATATCAATAAATGCAGCCGTACCCCCCATATTTTGTAGCTCGGCCACAATATGCTGGCAGATAGTTGTTTTGCCGGAAGATTCCGGCCCGTAAATTTCAGTCACCCGGCCGCGGGGAATCCCGCCTACGCCCAGTGCAATATCCAGCGATAGCGAACCGGTTGGGATGACATCTACCGACATGTGGGTTGCATCACCCAGACGCATAATCGTGCCTTCGCCGTAACGCTTTGCCAAATCGCCCATGGCTTTGTCGAGTGCAGCCTGACGGGCATCTGATGAATCTTTCGCCATTTTTTACTCCTTTATTCAATCTCACGTCAAGTAAACCAAAAAATAAATCAGTTTTGCGGCTTTAAGTGAGAAACTACTTTGATATTTTACTCGTTCTTTTACATCTGGTCAGCGAAACCTCGCAACCTTTCATAAATTTCTATCAAATCATCTCGTACTGGGGACTATCTCCATTTAGATAATGTTCGATTTGCTGCTTGCTTCCGGGAGAAATATCGGCGGGTAGCTGCTGCAAATTGAAGAAGGTGCATTGCTCAATTTCGTCATCGGAAACGCCATTTAACGAAAAATCACGCGATAGAAAAACAACCACGTGATCGATCTTGCGATATTCCCGATGTGAATAAATGCCAAACAAGGTAACATCACGCAAATCAGCTCCGACTTCTTCCGAAGTTTCACGCCGGGCAGCAGCTTGCAGCGATTCGCCTTGTTCGACCAATCCCCCCGGTAAAAACCATTCATCTTGATAGACATGTTTTACGAGCAATATCTGATCTTCTTTTACCATCAAGACACGAACACCAATGGATAGCGGCTTCAGCAATAACCAAAGTCCGCGTAACACCATGTAAAAGTACTTGTTTATGAAATCCATTCAGAATTTAGCTCAATTTTAGCACGAATGTTCTAGTTGTCAAGGTTTGACAAGTTTGCCCTCACCCTGATTCGAGCGCAGCGAGAATCAGGGTGAGGGCAAGCATTAATTCTCAAGCGTTGGCGTCGCCGTTGGGTCTAAATCCGATGGATCAAACCTGGCTCCCGGCAGCGGCGGCGGGTTGGTGCCAAAGCCGTTTTTGCCCTGAAACGATAAAAAACTCACCCGGCCCGGATTGATGTCAAATTCAAGTGTGTAGAGTTTGCCTGAATATGAAGTCTGAATTTCGTAGCGTCCGGCAGGCAAGTCGCCGACAACCAGATTTTCCTGATAATATAAATCCAGGTTTACCGCGCCATCCGCATAAGAATAAGCGCGCCACTCTTGCCCGGTATTGATCGAGATAATCTTCATCGGATGGTAGTAGGCGGTTTTGCCATTGGTGCGTTTGACTTGCATCACCAGTATCCCCCAGCCTTGGGGAGGCACCAGCCATAATTCGGGGTTGAGTGTGTAGAAGAAATTCATCTCGCCCCAACGAACTTCGAGATGCAGGTGCGGTCCGGTCACTTTGCCGGTGGAACCGACCAGCCCCAATTCATCGCCAGTTTTTACAGTTGTCCCGCGGCGCACAAAAATTTCATGCAAATGCCCATAGACGGTAAACAATTGCTTGCCGCGGTAGCCAAAGTCGTGCTGAATCACCACGGCCTGTCCGTAGGGATCGCTGGTATCGCCATACACGCCGCGGTACAGGCCATAGCCCGACCAGACTACTTTACCATCGCCCGCGGCCAGCACTGGCGTGCCCGGCGGGGCGGGGATATCTACCCCGGTATGCACCACATTTTCAAAGAAAACCCCCCCATAACGATACTCGTCTAACGGCCAGTTGACTTCGTTTGCGGCGATGGGCCGCGAAAAATAGAAATGATCCATCGCGGTGGGTTCCCAGGGGATCGGATACAATGCCGGTCGCCAGATCGAAACCGGGGGTGGTTCTGCCGCGGGGAAAACCAGGCGCAGCGGATCATCAACTGGGGTGGGGAGGGGAGTCTCCGCCACGGGGTTGGGATTGGCGGCGAGTGTGGCAACCACCTGCGTGGCTGTGGCGACAGCCTGCTCGGGGGTGAGGCTTGCCAGCGGGCCAGATTCTGCCTCTTGGGCTGATTCAGCCTGAAAGGGGATTCCATCCCCAAGCGTACACGCGGGGAGGAACAGCAGCACGGCGACAGCCGTTATCAGGATAATATGTTTTTTCATGGTGTGGATGTGCTGGTTATGAGGGGCAGAGTCGGTGAGGGTGTCACGGTGGGGCTTAGCGTGCGGGTGGGACTTAGCGTTATGCTGGGTGTGAGTGTGCGCGTGGGGGTGAGGGTTGGCGTGAAGGTGAAGGTAGGCGTTGGCGTGGGGGTATTGGTGGGAATTTCGGTGGGCGTGATGAGAATTTCGCGTGGATACAGTTCGAGCATTGCCGATTGCCAGTCGAGGCCGTCGGTGCGCACAAATTCGTTAAAGCGTGTGGCGCTGTAGGCTGACCGCCAGTTCGAGAAAGAAGGCAGGCGCTGCCAGCCGTAGTTGCCTGCCAGCTCAGTGATGTCGATCCAGTAGCCTGCGGGGATATTGGACATAAGCGCGCCGCCCTGTTCGTAGGGCCGCGGTTCGGCGCGATAGCGGGCATCGAAGTCCCAGGGCAGGGCGTGCAGCGGCTCTCCCAGTGTGCCATCCTGATAGCGGGCGCGTAGGTAAACGCGCCAATAGGTTTCCTGACCGAAATCTTGGCGCACAACTGCCATCCAACCCGCATGAATCGGTAGCGGGCTGAGGGCAAAGGCGCGCCCGGTGTAGAGCCAATCTTGTTGATAGCCGGGCTGCAATGGAATGGTGAGCGGGACGTAGGCGTTTTCGAGACTGGCGAGGGCATCCCAGCCGGTTTGCACGGCCACTTGGGCACGCAGGCCATTGAAAGCTTCGTCAACGCGGTCGTGTAGTTTGGGGTAGGGCGCGCTGACATCGCCAAGCTCAACGATATTCCAGCGCTCGCCGGGGATTTCAGGATTCGGCTCAATGGCCGGATTCCACAATAGGGTAGGTGTGGCCGACTGTTGGTTGGGGAGCAGGCTCTCGACGCTCAGGTCGGCCCAGGTGAGGCTCACGATGCTCCCTGGAAGCGCCACAGGGGGCAACCAGACCAAATCGGGCTGGGCGATGTCGTAGCCGGTGAGATAGGTTTGGTGGGGCGTTTCGAGGGTGGCGTAGATGATGCTGCCGGTGCGGCTCCAGGCGGGCTGGTCACCACTGACCAGCGCCAACGGCGGGCGTTGGGGCGTTTCGCTATCCCAGGAGAAAATCTTGTGGAAGCCATCTTCGAGAATTGCCCCCCAACTGAGATAGCGTCCATCTGCCGACCATAAAGGATGCGCGGCACGGGATTCATTCAGGTTTTCGATGGACTTAAAACGTTCTTCGCCGCTTTTATCCAGATCGGCGAGCCAGATTTGCTCGCGTCCGCTACGGGTTGAGACAAAGGCAATCAGGCGGCCACGCGGCGACCACGCCGGAGCGAAATCGCCCCCCAGATGGTTGGTGACAGCCAACGGGTCGCCACTGCCATCGGCGGCCTGAATAAAAATATCCAGGTTGTTTTCGGCATAGCCCTCATAGGCCAGCCACAGGCCATCGGGCGACCATGAAGGCGAGGCTTTGTAACCGGGCTGTTGGGTCAGCGGGGCAATTTGTCCGTTTTCGAGATTCCAGATATAAATTTGCCAGCCCCCACTGCGGTTGGATGCGAAGGCCAGGCGAGTTCCATCGGGGCTGAGCGCCGGAGTGATGTCGTTCCAATCGCCGTTGGTGAGGCGCGTCAGGGGTAAAGTTGCGCCGCCGTACTCCACAGGCCGATAGGCGAAGAGATGGGTATCCAGCCCTTCGCGGATGGCGAGCAGCAGCAGGCCGATTTCGTCGGCCGGCAGGGGGGCGCGGTCCGGGATGGCTTCGGCGGCGGCTACCGCGGGGGATGCGCTGGGGGTGGGAGGTTCACTGAAGTTAACTTCCGGCGCCTGGGTTATGGCAAGGGACGGGTAGTTGAACTGCGCCCGCAACGCCACCCAGCCTAGCGCGCCAATGGCGATCAGGACAATCATCAAAAACAGAAAGACGCTCAGGCGCGAAAATGAAACCCGGCGCGAGCGGTGTTTTTTTGTTTTTCTCGGTGATTCAGCGGGGGGTTGCATGGGGTGATTTTAACACGTTTTTTAACGCAAAGGCACAAGGGTGCAAGGGCGCAAAACTCTTCATATATTTTTCTTTGTGTCTTTGCTTCTCTGCGCCTTGCGTTAAAACTGTCTTAGCCAGTTGGGCAAATGTGGCTTGATACGATTGTTCACACGTTTTCCCCACCCCAGCGGGAAGCCATCCACGGTGAGCATCACCCAGCCATTCTCGCCGGGTGATGACAGCACTTCGCCGCGCAGGTACGCGGCCAGGGCTGCATCGCCAACGACCAGATTGTGAGTGTTTTTTATCTGAGTGGGTTGTAAACCCATTGCCAGAGCGTGTGAGGGTTCAAAGCGGTTTTTCTTGGCTATCCCCAACCACCAGCCCCAGTGAACCACGCGTAGCCCGCGTAGATCGGGGCAGCCTGCGGGCAGGGTGTAAATATATGCGCCTTGCTGGGAAAGGTGTGTTTCATCGGGCTGCCGGTGCAGGGTTTGCGTGCAGAATTGCTGGAAATCGTGCCGCGCGGCGTTCTCCGGCGGGGTGGCCTGAGCCTCCCGAAGCGGATTCTCCTCCCCGCTTGTTTTGCGCAGGACGGCGATGAAATGACCTTCACCCGGCGCATTGTGCGGCCACAGGCGTATTAATTGCTTCAAAGCTGGATTCTGTAAATGCTCATCGTCCAGCCAATCGGGGCGGCCCGGGGAAAAGCCGGGGTAACGCGGCGGGGATTCAATTTCGAACTCGGGATGCTTGGTCAGAAAACGGGCGATGCTGCCCTCATCTTCGGTAGGGGTGAAGGTGCAGGTGGAATAGACTAATATTCCCCCAGGGCGCACCAATAGAGCCGCCTCGGCGAGGATAGTATCCTGACGCAGGGCGCAACTCTCGACGAGTTTGGGCATCCAGTCGCTGCGGGTGGCGGGTTCCTTGCGGAACATACCTTCGCCCGAGCAGGGCGCATCGACGAGAACGCGGTCGAAAAAAGCGCCAAAATGGGCTGCCAGCCGTGCGGGGGTCTCATTGAGTACGACGGTGTTTGTTGCCCCCCAGCGTTCGATATTTTTTGCCAGCACTTGGGCGCGATGCGCCATCAGATCGTTGGCGATCAGCAAACCGCGGTTTTGCATCCGGGCAGCAATATGGGTAGTTTTGCCCCCAGGCGCGGCAGCCAGATCGAGGATGCGTTCGCCGGGCTGCGGATTGAGCAATTCGGTCACAGCCATTGCGGCAGGGTCTTGCAGGTAATATAGCCCGGCGGTATGGTAAGGGTGTTTGCCGGGGCGTTCACTGGAATCGACTAAAAATCCGGCTGGCGCCCAGGGAACAGGTGCCAACTTGAAAGGAGTTCGTTCAGCGAAAGCCGCGGGGATGAGTTTTAGTGTGTTGACGCGTAAACCAATCTCGGCAGGTTCATCGTAATGAGCCAGAAAGGCTTCAAATTCATCCCCCAATTGATTTTTTATGCGTGCCAGAAACTCGGCTGGAATTTCCACAGAAAGAGTGTGACAGGTGACAATCACCTATGAAGTGACTGTCACCTGTGGTTGCGCTTATTCGGATTCTTGAATTTCGAGTAGTTCGACTTCAAAGACCAGGGTAGCATCGGGTGGAATCAGACCGCCCGCGCCATTTTCGCCATAGGCCAGATCAGACGGGATAATCAGTTGGCGCGTGCTGCCGACTTGCATCGTGGCTACACCTTCATCCCAACCTGCAATGACATAACCATCGCCCAGCACAAAGGAGAAGGGTTCGCCGCGGGTAAGGGAGCTATCGAACATGGTGCCATCGGCGAGCCAGCCGGTGTAGTGGACGACCACAGTTTGCCCGGCTTCGGGGGTGGCACCGTCACCGGCGATAATATCGTAGTATTGCAAGCCGCTCTCGGTAGTGGTGAATTCTTCGGGGTCAATCTCGGTGATTGTTGGCGGGTTGAAGACATCAAGGAGTTCGATTTCCATGATAAGCGTGGCATTGGCAGGAATTTCGCCTGAACCCGTTTCGCCGAGTGCTAGATCGGGGGGAATGACCAACAGGCGCTTGCCATTGCTCTTCATGCCGGTAACGCCTTCATCCCAGCCGGGGAAGACGACATCGCCGCGGCCAATCACAAACGAGACGGGCTGGCTGCCATCGGAGGAAACAATGAAGGTATTTTCTTCTTCGCCTTGCACCCAGAGGGTGTAGTTGGTGGTAACGTTGCTGTTGGCTTCGGCAACTTCGCCGTCGCCTTCAACCAGATCGTAGTATTGCAAACCGCTTTCGGTAGCCACCATTTCATCGGCTGCGACTTCGCTGGGGACAGGAGGCGCTTCAACAGAAATTAGCGTGACTTCCATGATAAGTTCCGTGTTGGGCGGGATCATGCCGTAGCCTTCTTCGCCAAAGGCCAACTCAGGCGGCAGCACAAGCTGCGCGCTGCCGCCAACCTGCATCAGCATAATGCCTTCTTCCCAACCGGGCAGCAGTTGCTCGCGCCCCAGAATAGCAATTGCAGGCGTGCCTTGCGCGTATGTGTTGACGAGTTCGGTGCCATCTGCCAGGTTGCCAACGACTTCCATCGTGACAATATCCCCGGCTTGTGGGGTATCTCCCTCGCCAGCGCTAATTTCAAGGTATTGCAGGCCGCTTTCGGTGACCAGGGCGCCTTCGAGCACAATTGGTTCGGGGACAGGCGTGGCATCGCCGGTGAAGAAGGTTACGGCGCTTTCGATGGTGGGTACTACATCTTCTTCAGCGGGGATGGATTCGATCTCGGCGCTTTCGGTTGCTGCGGGAGCTTCTTCGGCCTGACAGGCTGTCAGTGCGGTAAGGAGCAAAGCTGCGATGAGCAGCCAACTAAACTTTTGAGAATGTTGTTTCACTTGTATCTCCTAATTTTATAAGCAGGACTTGCGCAGGCAAAACCCGAAAATAGGGGTGTGTTGGGCGCTTCGCGCCCAACACACCCCTATTTTCGGCACATATTTTAGCGAACTGCGTAAGTTCTAATCAGAATTTCCACCGGATTGTATCATGCGTTGTTGGTATTTCTGTAGCTATTAATAAATGCTCATATTTGCAGGTTTTTTGCGATCGCAAGCGAGAACTCCTGCCCAGTATAAGCGCTATTGTGCAGGATCTACTTTAAACTGTGTCTCGTACAGGGTTTTATACAAACCGCCTTGTATGAGCAATTCTTCGTGATTGCCTTGTTGCACCAATCGTCCGCCATCGAGCACTAGAATTTTGTCGGCAGCCAGAATGGTGGAAAGCCGGTGAGCAATCACCAGGCTGCTGCGGCCTCGCATAACCTTTTGCAACGCGTGCTGAATTAACTCCTCCGAGAGTGAATCCAGGCTGGAGGTGGCTTCATCGAGCACCAGAATACGCGGATCGCGCAAAATGACGCGCGCAATTGCCATACGCTGGCGTTCTCCCCCGCTCAGGCGGTAGCCGCGCTCGCCAACTACCGTATCGTAGCCATCGGGCAGCCCGGCGATGAGTTCGTGAATATTGGCGGCCTGGGCGGCAGCGACCATTTCGGCTTCGCTGGCATCAGGCCGCGCATACAATAAGTTGGCGCGGAGGGTTTCGTAGAACAGGTATGTTTCCTGCGTGACCATGCCGATATTCTCGGCTAACGAATTCAGGGTTAGGCCTCGGATGTCTTGCCCGTCGATGCGTACGCGCCCGTGGGTGGGATCATAGAGCCGCGGAATCATATAGGTGATGGTAGATTTTCCCGCTCCGCTGGGACCGACCAGGGCAACCAACTCCCCGGGCTGGATGCTGAAATTGATGTCTTGCAACGCCCATTGGGTGGGCGACTCGCCTGCCTCGGGGCTGGTACCTGACCCCTCGCCTGCCTTCTCTTTGCCGCGCTTGAGATGCGATTCATCGGCGCGGAACCAGGTGAAGCGGGCGATCTCGTCCAGGCCGATCTTCTCGGTGCCGAGTCCCTCATAGGCGAAGGAAATATCTTCAAATTGAATCTGCCCTTTGACCTGAGTCAAGCGCCGGGCGTTCGTCCGTTCGGCGATCTCCACAGGAATATCCAACACTTCAAAAACGCGTTCAAAGCTGACCATACTCTGGGAGAATTCGATCTGGGCGTTGGTGAGGGCCATGAGCGGGTTGTAAAGCTGGGTGAGATAGGTGCCGAAAGCCACAATTGTCCCGATAGTGAACTCGCCGCGTAATACCAGATGCCCACCCACCCAGAATACCACCGCAGACCCCACCGCACTGACTACGCTCAGTAACATGAAGAACCAGTGCATGGTTACCGCCGAGCGCACGCCGATATCGCGCACGGAATCACTGTCACGGCTGAAGCGGTCATATTCGCGCTGCTCGCGCCCAAAGAGCTTGACCAGCAGCGCTCCGCTGATATTGAGGGTCTCGTTCATGGATGCGTTCATCTCGGCATTGAGCTCCATTGAGCGACGACTGAGGCGGCGCAAGATGCGCCCAATGCGCCGTGCGGGGATGATGAAGAGCGGCAGAATCGCCAGCCCGAGCAGCGTCAGCCGCCATTCCAGGGCCAGCATAATGCCCAGGGTGACGATCGCGGATACCAGATTTGAGACGAGCGAAACGAGAATATTGCTGATGGCACGCTGTGCCCCGACGACATCGTTGTTGAGGCGCGACATCAACTCGCCGGTGCGCGTTTGGGTAAAGAAACGCAGCGACATGCGCTGTAAATGGGCGTAGAGGGCGCGGCGCAAATCGTAGATGACGCCCTCGCCAATCGCCGAATTCAAACGCCGCTGCCACACGCCGACCACGCCATTTATAAGCGGCACACCGATCATGCCCAAAGCCAACCAGTTGAGGCGCGTTAGATCGCCGTTGGGGATGGCGTTATCAATCAGATCGCGGTATAGCAACGGGGAAACCAGCGTGATACTGGAAATTAAGAGAATAGTAATCAGCAAGCCGATTACAGCTTGGCGATAGGGTTGTGCAAAATCCCAAACCCGCAGCAATAACTCGCGAGTGATTTTAGTATGATCTTGTTTCTCATCGTGGCGGATGTAAGCCCACCAGCCAGCTCCGTGCATGCCCATAAGACCTCCGTAGAAAAGTAAACCACACAGTCACGAAGACACAAAGGTTTTCTATCAAGTTTTCTTCGTGACTTTGAGTCTTTGTGGTTCTTCAGCATTGTATAAAAATGTATCCAGGATGTGAATTGTACCAACGAAAACCATTAAAAAAGCCCGCCGAAATCGACGGGCTTAACTTTCAACTTGCAACCTTCAACCTGTAACGGTTTAATAGCGATAGTGATCGGGTTTGTAAGGCCCTTCAATGTGAACGCCAATATAGTCGGCTTGCTCTTTTGAGAGTTCGGTCAGATTGACGCCAATCTTTGCAAGGTGCAACCGGGCAACTTCTTCATCCAATTTCTTGGGAAGCGTGTAAACATGATTTTCATATTTCTCGTTGTTCTGCCAGAGTTCCATCTGCGCCAAAACCTGGTTGGTGAAACTGTTGGACATCACAAAGCTGGGATGACCCGTGGCACAACCAAGGTTAACCAGGCGTCCCTTTGCTAGCAAGATGATTTTCTTGCCATCAGGGAAGATAATATGGTCAACTTGCGGTTTGATTTCGTCCCATTCGTACTGTTCAAGGCTGGCAACGTCAATTTCGTTGTCGAAATGACCGATATTGCAGACGATGGCTTCGTCTTTCATCTGGGCCATGTGATCGTGGGTAATGACGTGGAAGTTGCCAGTAGCGGTGACGAAAATATCAGCCTGCGAACATACTTCATCCATACGCACAACGCGATACCCTTCCATCGCTGCCTGCAAGGCGTTAATGGGATCAATTTCTGTAATCCAGACAGTGGCACCCAAACCGCGCAAAGACTGGGCGCTGCCTTTACCAACATCACCATAACCAAGCACAACGGCGATCTTGCCAGCGATCATGACGTCGGTGGCGCGTTTGATGCCATCCACGAGCGATTCGCGGCAGCCATAAAGATTGTCAAATTTAGATTTAGTGACAGAATCGTTGACATTGAAAGCGGGGAAGGGGAGTTTGTCCTCTTCAAAGAGTTGATAGAGGCGATGTACACCAGTGGTAGTCTCTTCAGAGACACCCTGAATGGCTTCGAGACGTTCGCCGTACCAGCCGGGTTTCTCGCTCAGGCGTTTGCGGATGGCAGTGAAGAGGGCAACTTCTTCTTCGCTGCCGGGATTATCCAGCACGGAGGGGTCTTTTTCGGCATTGGAGCCAAGAATTACAAGAAGGGTAGCATCGCCGCCATCGTCCAAAATGAGATTGGGGGTGCCGCCGTCTGCCCATTCCATGATGCGGTGGGTGAACTCCCAGTATTCGTCCAGATTTTCGCCTTTATAAGCAAAAACGGGGATACCCAGATCAGCAACCGCGGCGGCTGCGTGATCCTGCGTGGAGAAGATATTGCAGGAAGCCCAGCGCACATCTGCGCCCAATTTGACGAGTGTTTTTATCAGCACAGCGGTCTGGATGGTCATATGCAGTGAGCCTGCAATCCGCGCGCCAGCTAAGGGTTTTGCCTGGCCATATTTTTTCTGCAAGGTCATCAAACCGGGCATTTCTTTTTCGGCAATGGCGATCTCTTTATGACCCCATTCGGCAAGTGACATATCTGCCACATAATAATCAGTCGTTGTTTCTTTCAATACAGTGTCTAACATTTTTTCTCCTTAACGAATTAATACATCCAACGCGCCATCATCATCAAAATGTTCACGGAAGCGCGTTATGAATTCTTTGGGGGTGAAACTGTGTTCTTGGGTGCCTTTAGATTCCAGGCAATATGTGGCCGCCAAAGCGCCAATTTTACCGCAGATTTCCCAATCGAGGCTGTGAGAATAACCCGTCAGGAAACCGCCGCGGAAGGCGTCGCCCACGCCGGTGGGGTCGGCGATTTGAGCAGGAGTCACCACGGGGGTGCGAATCTCTTCGTCGCCCACGTAAATAGAAGCCCCATCTTTGCCACGCGTCACTACTGTGAAGGCGCGGCCACCCAAAATTTCAGCTTCGCTCATCCCGGTGCTTTTCTTGACCAATTCAAATTCGTAGTCGTTAACCATCAGGGCGCAGCAGCCCTCCACACCGGCGCGCAAATCTTCACCGCTCATGCGCGGAATTTGCTGGCTGGGATCGTAAAGATAGGGAATGCCGAGGGCCTGACACTCGACGGGATATTGCACCATCGCATCGGGGGCATTGGGCGAGACAACCACCAAATCGGGTTGGTTCGCGAGGTCGTGAAAAGACAACTCCCCGGCGTGATCCATGGCCCCGGGGTAAAAACTGGCAATCTGGGCGTTGGATTCATCCGTGTTGGCGAAAAACGAAGCCGTGAATTTGCCTTCGACAACTTTCATCAGTTTGGTGTCTACGCCCGCAGTTTCAAGAAAAGAGCGGTAATCGGAAAAATCTTCGCCAACGGTGGCCATGACGCGCGGCTTGCCGCCGAGCAGCGCCAGGGTGTAGGCAATATTGGGCGCAATTCCGCCGCGGTGACGCACCATTGAAGTAACGAGAAACGATAGGCTGATCGAATCCAGCTTTTCGGGCAGAAAGTGATCTTTGAAGAGACCGGGGAAGGTCATCAGGTAGTCGTAGGCGACGGAGCCAGTTAATACAATATCCATATGTTCCTCTTCAGGGTTGAAAGTTGAAGGTTACAGGTTTAACGTTCAACTTTCAACCTTCAATTTTTAACGTTTTACCAAAGGTGCGAGATTTGTTATGAATGGGGGATACGCCACCCCGTTTTCAGTCACGATGCCCGTAACAAGCCTGTGCGGTGTGACATCGAAAGCTGGATTGCGTGCCGAGGCGCCTTCGGGGAATGCAGCCTGCCCCTGGAAGGTTAGCGACAGAACTTCGGCTTGAGTGCGTTCTTCGATGGGGATTTCTGCCCCGGTGGCGAGTGTCATGTCAATCGTCGAGGTGGGTACCACGGGGTAGAAAGGTACGCCGTTATCGTAGGCAGCCAGTGCCAGCATATAAGTGCCAATTTTGTTGCACACATCGCCGTTGGCGGCGGTGCGGTCGGAGCCGACGAAGACTTTATCCACTTGCCCGCTGCTGAGGAAATGCCCGGCGGCGTTATCGCTGATGATGTCGTAGGGGATGCCGTATTGGGTGAGTTCCCAGGCCGTCAGACGTGAGCCTTGCAGGCGCGGGCGAGTCTCATCGACGAGAACGTGGATGCGCTTGCCCTGTTCATGTGCCAAACGGATCACGCCCAAGGCGGTGCCCCAATCAACAGTCGCTAGCGCGCCTGTGTTGCAGTGATGAATGATCGTATCGCCGTCTTCAATGAGTTCTGCGCCATGACGTGCCATGCGCTGGTTGATTTCAACATCTTCATCGGCGATGCGTTGGGCTTCGGTGAGAACGGCGGCGCGTAAATCCGCAAGAATTCCCCCAGCCTCCGCCCTCCCCCACCGGGGGAGGGGACTTAGTTGCCCCCTCTCCCCCTGGGAGAGGGTTTGGGTGAGGGAATTCAAGATACGATCCAACGCCCAGGCCAGGTTGACAGCGGTAGGGCGAGCTTTTTTGAGCAGGTCGGCGGCAGATTTTAGATCGGTGAGTAAGCCCTCGGGAGTGGTTGCGCCCGATTGAATGGCAGCCAACGCCAAGCCGAATCCCGCTGCTGCGCCAATCGCCGGTGCGCCGCGCACAACCATATCTGTAATCGCCTGCGCAACAGCGCGATAATCATCAAAAACGGCTACTTCAAATGTTCCGGGGAGCAGCCGTTGGTCGATCATCTGGAGTTTGTGGGTGGTGAAATCCCATTCGACGGTTTTCATATGCAATCCTGTCAAAACCGGGGAAGTGTATCATGCCTGTCAGGGGCTGTCAAAGCCTTGCCAAAATTTCGAGCAGGGTGATGTGGCCCATGACATGATAAAACGGATCAACCACGGGCAACTCACTAAGATTGTGTTCTTTCATGCGCTGATAGGTTTCAGCCAGATCGGCAGTGGTGTGAGCGTAAACCGGCTCGTCCATAATGTCGGCGGCGAGCAAATTGATATTGGGGGCGGAGTATTGCAACGCTTTGTTATAACCGTCGGATTCATCCACAAAGGCTTCGGGGACAATTGGGGCGAGCAATACTTCGGCAAGGGTGGCGATGGGGATAATGCCCATAAGCCGTTGCTCGGTGTTGACCACGCAGGCCATAGAAACCGTAGAATTTTCAAGCATTCGGGGCAGGATTTCACCGATGGGCGTATCCACACGCACGATGATAGGGTCCAGATCGAGGGTGTGAATGATTTCGCCGACCTGCAATTGACGTTGGCTGCTCCTATCAGAGAGGGCATCACGCCCGTAGGTTTCCTTGACATCTTCGTAGAACCATTTCAACAAATTGGAGGGTTCTTTTTGTTCAGGTTCTTCAATCTCTTGGGTGGGGGGCGTATGCCGCCATTTTTGCAGGCCCATGACGTTATCAATGGGCATAGTGAAGAGAACGCCGCTGCGCGGGCTATCAAAGCCCTTGACCACGCGGTCGGCTTCGGAGATGGCGCGTTCCAAAGTTTCAGGATCATCAATCAGGCTGAGCAGGGTGCGCTGACCGGGTTCGTCCGGGGTGAACATATTCAGCAGGCTGCCCAATCCGCCGCGGCGCACTTGTTTCTGAGCCTGGAATCCACCCATGCTGGGTAAAATCGTCACACCGGGGACATTGGCACGGTTCCAGGCGCGTAAGAGTTTCGAGAGTAATTTGGGTTCGTGTAAAATAACGATGAGTGCTGTGGTAGTCATAGTTTCTATTCGTAAATGGAACCGCAGATAAGTACGGATGAACGCTGATTTTTATTTTTTTCTGCGTTTATCTGCGTGTATCCGCGGTTCATTCGGGTTCGACGATTTCGACTTGAATATGCAGAGCGTCTTGTAGCTGTTGGATAAATTCTTTCAGGCTTTGGCTTTTGAAAGCCGCTTCGCCCAAAGCCGTGGTGGGTTCGCCGATGACCAGCAAATCTGGACGCAGTTCCAAAACAGCTTTGTGGAGTTGTGCTTGCACATCACCTTCGCGCACCAGGTAGGCAGCTTGCGAAACACCGCGGCGTTCGGCGCGGTCAATCAGCATCAGCATGGCAAAATTGCCCATATCGTGTAGCTGTTTGTAAACGGTTTTCAGGGGCATCATTGACGGGCCGGATGATTTTAAAAATTCGGCGTTGATGGCGTGTACAAAGGTCAGTTTGGCGTTGTGCTCCAGCGCCAGATTAATAGCACGGGTGACGGTGGCGCGGCTGCTGGGTTTGCCGTACACGGCACAGATGATAGATCGAATGTTTTTTTCGGACATGAGATTTCCTATACGCTATAACGCCAGGGCGCAAAGGGACAAAGTCGCAAAGTTCTTTGATAAAACAGCAACATACTTACAGCGTTTTCTTTGCACCTTTGCATCCTGGCGGCCTTAGTTTTAATTTTAGAACTTAATCAACAACCACAACATCGCCAGGCCGACGGTGATCAGCAAGGCGGGAAGTCCTTTTTTAAGGAAATACATATAACTGATCGAGTATCCGGCGCGCTCGGCGATGCCTGATGCAATCATATTGGCTGAAGCACCAATTAACGAGCCGTTGCCACCCATTGCCGAACCCACCGAGAGACAGAAAAACAGTACTTTGCTCTCTGCGCCAGGAACGGTTGTGGTGAGAAACCCAACCACGGGCAGCATGGCTGCCGTAAAGGGGATATTGGCGATCACCATCGAAAGGATGGCGCTCAACCAGGTGACTGCAATCATCGCCAATACAAGATTTTCGCCCACCAGCTGCCCAATGAATACGGCAATATAGCTAATCAGGCCGACTTCTTGAATGGCGCCCACAACCATGAACAGGGCCATGAAGAATACCAGCGTCGTCCAGTCTACGGCTTCGATCATTTCTTCGATATCGGGTTTGATCCATACCATGAGCGTTGTCGCGCCAACAAGCGCCGTCACCGCGGGGAGCAGGTGAATTTTCTCGCCAAAGATGAATAGCAGCAACATCCCCAAACCGACCCACCCCGCTTTTTTCAGGTGTTCCGGCTGGGTGATGCGTCCCCGCTCGGCAAGATGCTCTAAGAGCATAGGCGAAGCTTCGCTGGCAGCGACCAACTCTTTTTTGTAGATCAGCAGGCTGTATATAATCAGCCCGATGAAAGCCATCAATACGCCGGGGGTGAGATTGGTTAAAAATTCACTAAAAGAAATATCGGCATACGAGCCAATGAGAATATTGGTAGGCGTGCCGATGAGCGTACTGATGCCAACGACGTTGGAAGCCATGACTTCGGGGAGCAAAAAGGCCAGCGGATTGATGCCCATCGAAATGGCGATCTGAATGGTGATGGGGGTCATCAGCAGCATGGTGGTGACGTTATCGAGGAAGGCCGAAGCCACCCCGGCGATGAGCATGAGAATGGCGAGCAAAATATACACATTGCCCCGCGAAGCACGGTAGGCAAAAAAGGCCAGCCATTGGAAAATACCCGTGTTTTCCACTACAGCGACCACGATCATCATACCCATGATCAGGAAGATCACATTCCAGTCGATATATTTGAGCGAGTCGGTGAAATCGAAAATATACAGATTTTCCGAGATCGGATGCCCCAAATAGCTGATGATGAGCACCAGCGACGCGCCGACCAGCGCGGCCAGCGTGTTGTGCAATTTGTCGGTGGCGATGAGTAGCAGCATGCTGATGAAGATCACCGTAGCGAGCCAAAACGCCAGACTGATTTTGCGTGCCAGCGTTATATCTGGAATTTCGACTGCCGCCCCGGCGTTCAATTGTTGCAAGTCTGCGGATTCAAGAGCGATTTCTGCCGGGCTAAAGTGAGGGCGCTCAATATGCAAATAGATAGCTTCGTCAAATTCCGTGGGGTCATTGGGCGCGCTCAAGTGCAACGCAAAACTGCCATCGCTTTGTGTGGTTGTATGCAACACAGCGATTTTTCTGTCGGCCAGCAGAGAAACTTCTGCGCCTTCTACCGCAACCCCTTGTTCGTCCAGTACGCGGCCAAAAATAGTGCCCAAACCCGCGTCCTGAGCTTTCCCGATGCGATTCGGCGCGTAAAATATCAATGCCCCGGCCAGTAGCAGCGCAGCAACTAGATAACGCTGCAAGTTTGTTTTCCGCTTCATTACTGGGCTTCCTCGGCCAGGACCACTTTTGCACCACTTTCTTGCTCAATCTCTTGCCGAAATTGCTCCATATGTTCGTGGGTGAATGTATCCACTTCATTTTGCCCGCGCGGTTGGCCTAGAATCACGTACTCTGCACCAACTTCATGGCATAGCCCGATGATCTCATCGCGCACCTGTCCTTTCCGGACTACTGGCTCCGCCGTCACGCTGTTTTTTGCCGCCTGTGTTTGCGCCGTGAGTAAAATAAATTCTCCCATCTGGTGAAGTTCTTTCTCAACCACATGCACCCGGCTGGTCGAAGTCAGGGTCAAAAAATCCAAATTAACTACGTACAAAAAATAAACCGTCTGATGAGTTTTTTCGGCGAGTTGAATAGCTTTTTGAATAGTCGGCTGACTGGCGGGGCCGCCGCGGATGGCGCAGACAATACCGGGCATGGGTTTACTCCTTGGGTGGGGATTCTGGCGAAATTAACTCTCAGGCGTAGCCGTCGGACTGGGGGCCGGGTTGGCTTCTGCTTCCGGTGTAGATTCTGCCTCGGGCGTGGGACTTGGTTTAGCAGGCAATCCGCTCTGGATGATTTGCCAGGCTCCGTCAAGCTGGTCAGCCGCCAGAAGGGGTGAAACCGCCAATTGTTCCAGTGCGTTTTGCAGCAACTCACTTACCTGAGTTAGCGCCGTGCGCTGATAATCTGGCGCAGAGGCACTGATCGAATCGATCGCCGCCAAACCGGCCCAGATGCTGGCCTCCGCCTGAGTGTAATTCCCCTGCGAGATGAACAGCCGCCCGCGTGTCAATGCTTCCAGCAAGCGCAATATATTGAGTTCGCTCTGTATCTCAGTAAGCAATGCGCGATTGCCAATACCGTCTGTTTCCATGCTTTCAAGTTTGGTGGCCAGTGCATCCAGCCCAGAAGATAAATCTTCAAGAGCATTCAGCGCATCGGTCAGCCTGGCTTGTGTGTCGGTGAGCGCGGCAGCTTGTGTAGCCTGAGTGCTTTCTGCGGCAGCGAGCGCGCTTTCGAGTTGGGCAAGCTGCGTTTTTGAATCATCGTGCTGAATTTCAAGTTCGGTCAGCCGTGTGTGCAGGCTTTCGATTTGTTGAGTGAGCGCTTCCAGGGTTTGGCGTTGTTGAGCTTCAAGGTCGTTGAGCCGTTGGGTGTTTTCTTCTACGGGTTGAATATAGCGCATACGCAGCGCGGGAACGCCATACGCCGCGGCATAATAGACTGCGAGTCCCAGTCCAATGGCGAGTATCAGCGTAAAGAGCAGGCGCACAATAAAGCGAATCAAGTTAATCATCCGCTGGCTGAAAGTAGGTGCTGAATGATCTGAAGTCATGCCTTTTCTCCGAGTGATTCTTTATTCTGCCTGTGCATCAACCATGAAATTTGTTCTTCGATCGTAACCAATTGCAAACTCAGGCTAATGCGTTGTTGTTGGGCTTCAATATTGGTAATGCGCAGCAGAATTTTTTCGCCGGGGATGACGTTTTCGTGGCCTAGTATACTGCCTCCGAAGGGAATCTCGCTGCGGTGCAGCAAGCCTTCAACCCCTGCGCCCAATTCAATAAAAAAGCCAAAGCGTTGCTCTGTTGTGACCACACCCTCCACCAGATCGCCAATGCGATAGCGTTTCTTAATATCAATCCAGGGGTTGGGGCGCACGGCCTTGCGGCTCAGACTGATGCGCCGGTGTTTAAAGTCGATTTCCTGTATGCGAACCTGCACTGTTTCGTCGACTTTGACAACCTCGGCCGGGGCAGTGACGCGCCGCCACGCCAATTCAGAAATGTGGATCAGGCCATTAATGCCGTTGCCAATATCGGCAAAGGCGCCAAATTCTACCAGATTGATAATTCTTCCGGTGAGTATCTGCCCAACTTCGAGACCCTGCGCCCATTGGTTGCGGCTGTATTCTTGCGCATCCAGTTTGGCCGTGAAGATCAACCGATTGCGCTTTTTGTCGGCTTCGATAACAGCTACCGGCATAAGTGAACCGACTTTGCGGCTTTTGAGCGTATCGTGATTTCCGGAAGCCAGATTCGGGATTTGGGAATTCGGGATGAACCCTTGAAGCTGACCAAATTTTACAACCAGACCGCCGCGGTTTTGTTCAATGATCTTGAGTTCAAGGATTTCCCCATTTTGGAGATAGCTCTGCGCGGCCACCCAGTCATCATCCTTTTGACTGTAAGTCATTCTGGAAGAAAGATCAATATGATAATCGGATGGCTGGGAGGATGGGTAGGAAGTACGCCGACTGGTGTTTTCGTTGTGGAAGTTGCTCGACATATTAGCACCAATTTGTGAGATCTTGTTCCGAACTCTGACTATAAACGTGTGCCTGCCCCTGTGGTGGATGTGGTGTATTTGTATGGGGATAAAATTGCAGCGGCGTTTGCTTTAGCCCGAAAACAGGGCGATATGAATCTTTCCATGTTCATCTATTTTCGGGATATTTTCAATACGCTGTGCAAACCCTATGAGGGAAAATAAAACCGGATGAGCGCGTTTTTATAGGCTGCTCACCCGGTCTTGAAAAATTATGTATTTGTACTACTCTGTACTGCCCCTAGAAAATCCTGCAACTTCCGCCGCACGCCCGGACGTCGCAGGCGGCGCAGCGCCTGAGCCTCAATTTGGCGCACGCGTTCGCGGGAAACTCCAACCTTGTTGCCTACTTCTTGCAAAGTATGACTCTTTCCATCGGGGATACCGTAACGCAGGCGCAAAATTCGGGCCTCGCGTGCGGGAAGCTCTTCCATAACTTCTTCGAGTTGCTCGCGCAAAATCTGGTGTGTGGTCGTTTCATCGGGCGAGGGCGTTTCCTCATCTTCGATGAAATCGCCGAGAACCGCGTCCCCCTCGATGGTGGTGGGCATTTCCAGTGAGAGTGGACGCCGCGCCACCTGGAACATATAGCGCACCTTATCAGGCGGGATGGCGAGTTCATTAGCCAATTCTTCGATAGTGGGATCGCGCTCGAGGTCTTGTTTGAGTTTATGTTGTGTGCGGAACAGCCTTGAAATCTGATCACCCATGTGAACTGGAATGCGGATGGTGCGTCCCTGGTCGGCGATGGCGCGCGTCACAGCCTGGCGAATCCACCAGGTTGCATACGTACTGAACTTATAGCCGCGTTTGTAATCAAATTTTTTGGCAGCTCGCATTAGGCCGATATTACCTTCTTGAATCAGATCAATGAAGGGAACCCCGCGCCCCATGTGTTTTTTCGCAACACTGATGACCAGACGAGTATTGGCCGTAATCAGATGTTCAACGGCTTCCCACTCGCCGCTAATATAAGTGTATAACTTGACGCGTTCTTCGGGAGTAATATCTCCTTTGGCAAGTTTCCGTCGTGCTTTTCGGCCACGTTCAATTTGCTTGGCGAGTCTTAATTCTTGTTCTCCGGTTAGCAGGGGAACGTGCGCCGCGTCTTTGAAATAAAGCCCCAACAAATCTTTGGTATCGATATTTGCCAGACGGTCTTCCTGATTTACCTTAGGAATACGCTCATCTTTGATGTCGCTATCCAATTCTTCATCGTCAGGTAGTTCCAGATCGTCATTATCAATATATGGAATTTGCGCGTTTAACAGTGATGCGAATACTTCCTCAAGTTGGCTGACATCCTGCTCGACATCGGGGAAATGACGCAAAATTTCGTCATAGGTAACAAAACCCTGTGTGCGGCCTAATTCAATCAGCTTTCCCAGGGCAGAGTATTTGCTGTCGCTGTTATCCAGCGATTCTAAAATCTGATCGTCAATTGTAGTTCTCATAAATTTTAAAATACCAACAAACAGATTTATCGATGTGAAGATTTTTTATGTCGATAGACTATGCGTCCGCGTGTCATATCGTAGGGTGACATTTCAATAGTTACTCTGTCGCCGAGCAGCACACGAATATAATACTTGCGCATTTTACCGGCAAGGTAGGCAAGAATTTCATGCCCGTTATCCAATTCAACCTTAAACTGAGTGCCCGGCAACGCTTCCACGATTGTGCCATCTACTCTGATCTTATCTTCTGCTTTTGCCATAAAAACTTTTTCTCTCCTGATACAATCTTTATCTACATAATAGCACAGGCGCGAGTAATAACAAAATTCAATTTCGCGCGATCTCTATAATTACGTTAGAAAAAGCCGGAAAATAGGGGTGTAAGGTATGCGCCGCACACCCTACACCCCTATTTTTACCGATTTCCTAATGAACTGCGTATTTCCTTGCAGTTCGTTGTCTTCAAGTTGCGTTGTTGTACGCTCTGGGATACAATCCTTACTCTGAATGGTTTCCCGATATGCTATTTTTGTGGCTCTTTGGGAACTACCACGGTGATTCCCGGAGACCCGTTTTAGTATCTTTATTAAAAAAATGAAAACCCGGTTAACGTTTACGAACGTGAACCGAGTGGATTCGGGTAGGCGGGGTGTTTCTAGTAGAATGGTTCGTCAAAAACCTCCATGCCTGAATGAAAATCGCACTCCTGTTGATATTTGTTCGTAAGTGGCTTCTCAACGCACAAAAATCCGTTTCATTATAACATAGATCATCATTGTATTGGTGGAAATTTGCACAAAATAAATATATACAGAAGTATATTGCTTTTGGGGTTATTCTGGTTGGCAGGTTGCAATCGCCCGGCGAGCGAATCGGCCACGGATGCGTTGCCTGAATCAGCGGTGCCAGTTGCCGTAGAGTCGCCTGTTCAGCCCGAGCCGCCGCCAACTCCCACATCCACACCCGCGACGCTTTCTTTGCCAGCAGTCAGCATTGAAGATGGTGATCGGGCGCGCTTCTATGGGGATTGGGAAAGTGCTTTACTGGCTTATTCAAATGCCTATCAGAACAACGCTGCTGCCGAATTGCGTTCAGCGGCCTTATTGGGGATGGCAAGAACCTACTATCATCAGGCAGAATATCAGGCCGCGTTAGATACACTTCAGCTTTTGTTCAATGACTATCCCAATGCCGCCGAAATCCCCGCCGGGCGCATTACCAGCGCGTTAGTCTATGAAGCCATCGAAGAGTATTTTCTGGCGGCAGAAGCCTATCGCGCCTATCTGGATATTCGTCCGGGATTGATTGATTCTTATATCAACGATTGGCGCGGCGATGCATTGGTTGCCGCGGGCGATTTGGTTGGGGCAATTAGCGCCTATCAGGCTGCGTTGTCTGCGCCGCGTCTTGGTGATACCCTGCCTATTGAGCAGAAAATTGCAAATGTTTACTACTTCCAGGGTGATTATAATACGGCCGTTGTCGCTTATCAGGATATTTACAATCGCACCAATAACGATTTCACAAAAGCCACGCTCGATTTTCTGATGGGGCAGGCACATACTGCGTTGGGTCAAACGGATCAGGCGAATGCAGCGTATCTCGATGCGGTTGAAAACTACCCACTCTCATACGATACGTATCAGGCGCTGATCTTATTGGTGGATGCGGGCTACCCGGTTAGCGAGTTTGACCGCGGCCTGGTGGATTATTTCGCCGGGCAATACACTCTTTCTATCGCGGCTTTTGATCGTTATCTTCAAAGCACCGCCGAAAATGCCGCCACGGCGCATTATTACCGCGGCATGGCTTACCGCGCGTTGGGCGATTCGCAAACTGCGATTGCCATTTGGGATGAAATCATTCAACAGTATCCTGAAGCCGATCGTTGGGATGATGCCTGGGAAGAGAAAGCCTACACCCAGTGGGGGTATCTCGAAGATTTTGACGCGGCTCTGGAAACATTATTGGGATTTGTGGATGAAGCCCCCTGGCACGCGCGCGCCGCTGAGTTTTTATTTGATGCTGGGCGCGTGGCTGAACGGGGCCGCGACCTGGGGTTGGCTGCCCGCATCTGGCAGCGGATTCCCCCCGAATATCCCTCCAGCGAATACGTGCCTCGGGCAGTTTTCATCACCGGGATTACCTATTACCGTATGGAAGATTATGCCTCGGCGCTGACAAGTTTTGAGCAATTCCTGGGCACCTCTGCCGATTTGGGCGATCGCTCTGCGGCTCATTTCTGGATGGGGAAAGCCTACCAGGCTGCCGGAAATGCGGGCGTTGCCGAGGCCGCATTCACACGGGCAGCCAATACCGACCCCACCGGCTATTATAGTGAGCGCGCCCGTGATTTTCTGATTGGGCGCGCGCCTTTCGCCCCCCCCTTGGTTTATGATATTGGCTACGATCTGGCTGGCGAGCGCACCGAGGCCGAAGCCTGGATGCGTGAAATTTTTGCCATCCCCGCCGAGTTGGATATTTCTGACCCCTCGCCCTTGATGGCCGATGTCCGCATGATCCGCGGTACCGAGCTATGGTATTTGGGACTTTATGATACCGCCCGCCTGGAATTTGAGTCCTTATGGCAGGGTGTGCGCTCTAACCCGATGGATAATTACCGCTTGGTCAACTATCTATTGGATTTGGGATTCTATCGCACGGCCATATTCGCGGCTCGTGATATTCTTGACCTCAACCAAATGAATGATGCGGCCACAATGAATGCCCCGATCTTTTTTAATCATGTGCGTTTTGGCAGTTATTACCGCGAATTGCTTATTCCTGCGGCACAACAGAATAATTTGCACCCCCTGTTTTTATTTAGCGTAGTACGACAAGAAAGCCTATTTGCGGGTTGGGTACAATCTTCTGCTGGCGCGCGCGGTCTGATGCAAATAATCTCCAGCACCGGAGCTTCGATTGCCGCACAAATGGGCTGGCCCCCCGATTATACTGATGAAGACCTCTACCGCCCGCTGGTGAGTATTACCTTTGGGGCCGATTACCTTAATACCCAGCATGAATATTTTGATGATCTATACGTTGCTTTGGCGGCTTATAATGGGGGGCCGGGCAATGCGGCAATCTGGCAATCGCTGGCTGGGGATGATCCGGATTTATTTGTGGAAGTGATACGTTTTGAAGAAACGCGGCGTTATATTAAAGGGGTTTACGAAATCTTCTCGATTTATCGTCGTCTTTATGATCGTACCCCGTAAAAAACAGAACGGGAGCTGTAGGCTCCCGTTCTGTTTTTTACGCTATGGGCGTTCACCCAGCGTCAGTTCGATTTGTGCTTCCTCCCCATCGCGCAAAACCGTCAAAATAATAGCATCTCCGGGGCTTTTGTGCATCGAGAGATAAGTGATTAGATCATTGAAATTGCGCACTTCGGTGTCATCAATGGCAATGATGAGATCGCCACCCAGCGGGAGACCATTATTATCGGCTCTGGCAGCGCCGCGCAGCCCGGCAGCTTCCGCGGGGCTATCGCTGGATACATCGAGAATATACACGCCGGTAGATTGTGGCAGCCCTAATTCTTCTTGCTGGATGAGCGTCAGTTCGCCGCCGGGCAGGCTGCCGATACCGATATACGGATAATTATAATAGCCATCCGCGATGAGATGAGGCACCACGCGCTTGACAATATTGATCGGAATTGTAAAGCCAATTCCGGAGTTTACGGGCTGGCCGCTGCTGTCAAATGTTGAGCTTTGGATCGCCACATTGACGCCAATAATCTCCCCATCCAGGTTGAGCAACGGGCCGCCAGAGTTGCCAGGGTTGATGGCGGCGTCGGTTTGGATGATGCCGCCCGCGGTGAAGTAGGCTCCCCCTGGGGCTTCATGCAGGGATTGCATGGTGCGCCCCAGCGACGAGATGATGCCGACCGTCATGGTGCCATACAACCCATGGGGGTTGCCAATTGCCACAACCGTTTGACCCACCCTGAGCTGGTCTGAATCGCCCAGGGAGATCGGGGCCAGTTCTTCGGCGGGAACATCCACTTTGAGTACAGCAATATCCGAATCCGGGTCCGTTCCCAAGATTTCTGCGCGGGTTTTATATCCGGATGGGAAATCCACTTCTAGCTCTGAGGCCCCGTGGACGACATGATAATTGGTGACGATATGGCCTTCTTCATCGATAATGAAGCCAGAACCCAGCGATGAACTGCCCATGCTGTCAGAACTCAATACGTGAATTGCCACAACACCAGGATTGACTTGCTGATAGAGTGAAGTCAGCAGTTCTTCTTGTGTGCGCAAATCCAGCGTAGGGGGTGGTGACGTTGCTTCGATTGTTGGCGCAGGCATTTCATCTGTACTCACCGGGGTTGTTTCAGTTGTTACCTGACCGGATACCGCACAGGCTGCCGAGACGATCAAAAGCATGGCGGCAATGGCGATCAATATGTGGGTTGTTTTTTTCATAGCTGCACTTCCTGTTGGGTTTCTGAAAATGCTGTGGGAACCTCACGGCATTTCCTCGCACTGCGTAGATCCATATCATTGATTCTATGTGCTGCATGCCGCTTACGTCAAGCTCAGACAGGCAGCACTTAGTAAACTCTAATCGTTGAAAAATATGCCGGTTTTGGGTTTCTCGCGTGCAGTAGCGGAAGCCTGATTATTAAAAATTTGGGTGTCTGAATATGTAGTGCTAAAGTGCTAAAACAAGACTCCCCGATTCTTTATGAACCATGCTATTATAGTGGCGTATGACTACTGTGGCTGAACGTATTCTGATTGTTGAGAGTGATCCTGAAGTTAGCGATTTAATTGCCCGGCAGGCGCTGGGGCCATTGGGTTTCCGCGTTAAAGTAGTTGTTGGGGCACCACAGGCCATTCAGGAAGCCGCCCGTTTTTCGCCAGATGTTATTCTTGTCAACATCAGTTTGCCAGGGTTGAGCGGTAAAGATTTATTGGTGGCCCTATCCTCCCAGGGGGTTTCTGTGCCGGTGATTGTGTTGGCCGAAGATGGGCAGGAAGCAGATGTTATCCAGGCATTCCGGCTGGGCGCTACAGATTATTTGCAGTGGCCGTTGCGTGAAGCCGAAGTGGTTTCAGCCGTGGAGCGTGCGTTGCAACAAGTGAGGGCGCGGCGCGAGCGCGAGCGCCTGGCCGAGAAGCTGGAACGCACAAATCGTGAACTCCAGCGCCGGGTGCGCGATCTCACTACGATTTTCAGCGTCGGAAAATCGGTGACTTCAATTGCAGACCAGCGAGCATTATTTGAGCGTATTGTCGAAGGAGCGATTTTTGTTACCGAAGCCGATCGCGGCTGGTTGCATTTACGGAAGGGAAATAGCAAGAAATTTGTCTTGCGAGCGTTTCGTAATTTGCCCGAATCCAAAGGGGTTCAGATCGGCCAACCCTGGGATGACGGCATCAGTTCATTAGTGGCGCTTTCAGGGGAATCGCTTTCTATTCATGGCCCCGCTTTAGAGAAATTTAAGGTCGCACGTTTAGGGAAATCAGCCCTGGTTGTGCCGGTTAAGGCACAGGAAGAAGTTGTTGGATTGCTGGTGGCGATACGCCAAAAAGCATTGCCGTTCGATGCGGGTAATCAAGCCATGCTGGAAGCTCTGGCAGATTATGCATCAATTTCGTTGGTCAACGCGCGATTATTCCAGGCCGTAGAACAGCGCGCCCGTTCCTTGCAAGCTGTCTTGGAGGCTTCACAGTCGGGAGCAGATTCGTTTAGCAGTGATGGAAAGACATTATTTCAATCCATTGAAGAAATCGAATCAAATTTGGCAATTCTTATGGCAACGGATGCGAATCTGATTGCTCAACAGCGAAAAGCTGTTCAGAATATTCGCATGAATCTGGAAAGCCTTAAAAACGCGTTTATTCATTCCACACAAGCTCGGGATGACGAATAACAGAAGCACCTTGTATGGATACTACAATTCTTCTCATTGTCGCGAATAGTCAAACAGGAGAATTGCTGGATCGAGGGGTATTAGCTCCGGCAGGTTTTCGGGTAACTCAGGTTGGCGATGCCGCGGCAGCCGCGGTGATGATGCGTTCATCATCCATAGATGTTGCCATTTTGGAAAGCGCGGTTGGGGGCGTTCAACTCGCTATCGATCTGGCTGAAACATACCCTGCGTTGCCCCTCATATTAATTGCCTCAACCGAAGAACAGGCCCACATGCTGGATGCGTTGCGTGCCGGAGTATTCGATTTTCTCACGCCGCCGCTGAAACCCGATGCCATTCTGGCTGCTGTGCAGCGTGCCCTGAAAAAGCGCCAGCGCATCATCACCTGGGCAAAAGAAAGCAACCGGCGTAATACCGATATTTTGCGCCAACGAGTTAGTTTGCTGGAAACACTGGGCAAGGTTGGACGTTCGGTAACCGCGCTATTAGACCTCGACGAAGTTCTAAAGGTGGTTGTGGATGCTGCTGTTGAGCTTACTGGCGCGGAAGAAAGCAGTTTGCTTATGCTGGATGAAACCACGGGCGAACTCTATATGCGTGCGGCACGCAATGTGCATGATGATTTGGTAAACACTTTTCGCGTACCGGTTAGCGATACGTTGGCCGGAGAAGTCATGCGTACGGGGAAACCGATCTTGCTGGATCAAGAATCGCCCCAAAAAATAAAAACATCCTATCTTGTAAAAACGCTGATCTACGCACCTTTAGAAGTACAAGAACGCATAATTGGCGTTTTGGGGGTAGCAAATCGTGAGCAGCAAAAATCGTTCCATCAACGGCACGTTGCACTGGTTTCAGCCCTGGCTGACTATGCTTCCATCGCAATTGAGAATGCGCGCCTTTTTGAGAATACCGAAATTGAGCGTAAAAAACTTGAATCGATATTAACGCGCATTGAAGATGGTGTGATTGTTATCGATGCCAATGAGCAAGTCATTTTGGCAAACCCAATGGCACGCGCCATGTTCAAACACTCGAAACCGGCAGCCTTGCCCTGCGCGTTGGAAGAGTGCTTCACTCACGACCAACTCCTGGCCCTCATTCGAGATGGTCATGATACCTTTCCGTACCGGGTTGAATTGGAACTCGATGATGAGCGCGTGGTCAATGCACAATTGAATCTTATCCCTGAGATTGGCATGACCATTACGCTACACGATATAACCTACTTCAAAGAACTGGATCGTATCAAGAGCGATTTTGTCAGCACAGTTTCGCACGACTTGCGCTCGCCGCTCACAGCCATTCTGGGCTATGTTGAGTTGTTAGAACGCGTTGGCCCGATCAATGAACGGCAGCGCAACTTCATTCAGCGCGTGCAAACCAGTGTGCGCAATATTACAGAACTCATCAACGATTTGCTCGATTTGGGTCGTATTGAAGCAGGTTTCAATGAGCGTAAAGTTTCGCTTTCGATCAAGAATCTCCTACAGTATTCGGTTGAGAACCTGCGCAGCCCGCTCGAGGAGAAAAACCTGACCTTGCGCCAGGAAGTTGCCTCACATTTACCCAATATTTTTGGCGATTCTGTGCGCTTGCGCCAGGTCATTGATAATCTGTTGGGAAATGCAATCCGCTACTCGTCCGAAGATGGTGAGATTATTGTGGTAGCCAAAGAAGAAAATGACCAAATCATTTTCCGTGTAGAAGATAGCGGTTGCGGCATTCCAGCGGCAGACCGTCCGCATATTTTTGAGAAATTCTATCGCGCCAGCAATGTTGTAGAAAATGTATCTGGCAGCGGCCTGGGATTAGCAATCGTGAAATCCATCGTTGAGAATCATCAGGGCCGCGTTTGGGTGGATTCAGTTGAAGGGGAAGGTTCTGCCTTTACGGTGGTGCTGCCGATCGAGAAAGGAACAAACTAGCCTGGGGTGGGTAGCCGCTTAAAGAGTAAGTCTCCATTGGATGGTGAGGGACCCAATGGAGACTTCGCCAAAGGAGGAAACAGCGATGAATGAAAGAAGTATCCCTCATTCTATGTGAATCGTATCAAAAAAAAGATCGATTTCCGATGGTCAAAGATCACGGCGGATATGTGATAAAACTCCCAATTGTAAGACAACTACACAAATTGAATACTCCCCGGCGGGTAGAAGGTCACTTGATGTTCCATAAATTTACCCTCACGATAAATGAATTTAGCCGAGAAAAATTCCGCCTGGTCGAGCCAGGGCAGAAAGATATAATCCCCATCCCATAGGTTAAGTTCTGTGAGTTGCTGATCCGGCACCCAGGCGAGATTCCCCTCGGGGGAATCGATCAACTCCCCTTCCAGTTCCGTCGCCATAAACACAAAGGCATACCAATCTTCATCGTGGGCAAACAGCGGAAACGTCAGCAAGCCTTTTAATTCCAACTTCTTCGCGATCAGCCCCGATTCTTCAAATATCTCGCGGCGGGCGCACTCTTCGGGGGTTTCACCCGGTTCAAATTTTCCCCCCAGACCGTTCCACTTGCCTTCATGAATATCGTTTTCTTTTTTTGTGCGATGGAGCATGAGGGTCTGCCCATCTTGGCGCACATAACACAGTGTGGCGAGTTTCATGCAAAGCCCTTTCTGATGGTTTATTGAAAAAGGAGCGAGGGTAGCATAGCCACCTCGCTCCTTTTTAAGTTCTTTCTGCGGAGAGGGAGGGATTCGAACCCTCGGTAGCCTTGCGGCTACAGCGGTTTTCGAGACCGCCCCAATCGTCCACTCTGGCACCTCTCCAACATAGCGGGCAAAATTATACCATTACACTTCGAAAAATGTATGCGGCTCCGGGAAATAAACTTCGGAAAGCCCGCTTTCTTTGAGCTTTTCCATCAGGGGTTGCGCGCCGCGCGCCTCCCCATGTACAAGGAAAACTTTTTTCACCTGATCTTTCACCGCTGTGGCGTACTCAATCAGCATGGATTGTCCGGCGTGCGCCGAGAGACCGCCGATGGTTTCGATCCTGGCTCGGCGGTGGTATACCTCCCCGAAGATTTTCACTTGCTCCTGGCGTTCAGCCAGTCGCCGCCCGAGGGTGTGCGGTGCTTGCCAGGAAACAATCAGAATAGTGTTGAGCGGGTTTTCGATGTTATTGCGCAGGTGGTGCAAGATGCGGCCAGTTTCGGCCATGCCCGAGGCCGAGATGATGATTGCCGGGCCTTCGATCAAGTTGATGGCTTTCGATTCTTCGACAGAGCGCGTATACGTGAGCATTTCAAAGCCAAGCGCGGCATTGTGCTTGTCATTGCGCATAAATTCGCGGGTTTCTTCATCAAAAACTTCGGGGTGAGCGCGGAATATATCCGAAGCATTGACTGCCAGGGGGCTATCCACAAATACTGGCACGCGCGGCGTGTCGCCGCTATCTACCATTTGGTGGAGATAATACACCAGTTCTTGTGTGCGTCCGACAGCAAAGGCAGGGATGATGACTTTGCCCCCGCGGGCTGTAGTTTCAGTAACCACTTTTCGAAATTCATCAAATGCCAGTTGGGGGTCGCGGTGGGCTTTGTCGCCGTAGGTGCATTCCATCAGCAAGTAGTCGGCATTGCTGGGTAGCACAGGGTCGCGCAGTAGCGGCATATCCCGGCGTCCAATATCCCCTGAGAACCATAAACGATATGAACGACTGCCTTCCTGGATGTCGAGCGCCACCGCAGCCGAGCCTAGAATATGCCCGGCGTCGACAAAATGCGCCGTCACGCCAGGGATGACTTCAAATTGCTCGTCATAAGGAACCCCAACAGTATATTGGGCAACATGCGCGGCGTCTACCTGAGTGTACAACGGCTCAATGGGGGGCTGTCCGCGCCGGGCGCGTTTTTTATTTAGATAGGCTGCATCCGATTCGTGAATGTGGCCTGAATCCATCAGCATCAAGTTGACCAGATGCGCGGTGGCTTTGGTGGCGTAAATGGGGCCTTCGTAGCCATCTTTGACGATATGTGGCAGGTTACCGCTGTGATCGATATGGGCGTGTGAAAGAATGACGGCATCTAAATCTTTGGGATCAAAATGGAAATGCCGGTTGCGTTCGTAGGTTTCACTGCGGCGCCCCTGGAACAGACCACATTCCAGCAGTAATTTACGACCATTGATTTCAAGTAAATGTTGCGATCCGGTTACGGTTTGGGCTGCCCCGTGGAAATGAATATTCATTGCACACCTCCGTTTTGACAACGTCAAATGACCAGGATTTTCTACATGCAGGAAATATAAAAAAACTCTTCTAGAGTTGTATCGCGGCCAGAAGATTGAAAATTTCTTCACCAAATTCCTGCCGCCGCCAGGGAATTGAATTCAAAATCATATCAAACGCTGCTTTCGATGTGGGGTTCTTCTCTGCCAGATCATAAAGAATATCTTTTGGCAAAATTACATCGGAATTTACCCCCCACTGTTTTGCTTTGCGGATGCGCCAGCGGCGCAAGCGGTCCACGCGTTCGAGATAGTCATTGCTGGGGCGTGGTTTATGGGGAGGGGTAATCGGATCAGCTTTCAAACCTCGCAGCACCGAGGCAATGATCCCTTCTCCCAGCCAGCTTATTTGCCGGTCTGAAATATTGTTGATATGTGTTAACTGACCTCGTGATCTGGGGGCTGCCTCGGCAATAGACAAGAGCGCTTTATCACTAATCACCTTAAATAATGGGCGATTGAGAGCGCGGGCTTTTTTGTCGCGATAGCGGCACAATTCATTCAATACAGCGGCTTTCTTGGAATCAAGATCATGCGCGCCGCGGATGCGCCAGACATCGGGTTTACCATTGCGATGATTGAGCGAGTCTGTTTTGCTGTAGCGTAGAAAATCTTCTTGGGCTAGTTCCCAGCGGCCGCGGGCCTGTAAATCGCCAGTCAATTTCTGGCGTAGTTGCAGCAAGAAGTGAGTATCAACCTGGGCATAACGCAGCATCTCTGATGTCAGTGGACGCTGACCCCAGTTGGCGCGCTGATATTTTTTATCCACATGGATGCCAAATTGTTTCTTTAGAATTGAACCTAATCCGACATGCTCCCACCCCAAAATCCGGGCCGCCAACATGGTATCGAATAGATTGTGGATGCTAAAATCATAATCCTGATGCAAAATAATCAAATCATATTCAGCGGCATGGAATATTTTCTCTATTTCTGGATTTGCGAATATGGCCCCCAAAGGCGAAAGATCGTCCAGTGCAAGGGTGTCTACGAGATAGTCATTTTCCGATGTTGAAAATTGGATCAGGCATACCTGTTCGCGATAGGCGTATAGGCCATTGGCTTCTGTATCTACTGCGATTGCTGTTTCTTGCGATAATTCATCAACCAGGCGAGATAAAGCGTGTTGCCGAGTAATAAAAATAGGCTGGGGTAAATCGTCAATATGCATGAGGGTATTATAGCAGGGCTTATGAAGTTCGTCGAAAAGTGAGTTGTATTGAGTAGGACGAAATAGCCTATTCGAGGTAAATTTTCTCGAAAACTACAGCATCTTCCCCGCTGCGATAATAACTGGGCCAAAGCCCTACAGTTTGATAGCCATATTTTTTATATAATTGGATAGCCGCTGTGTTTCCGGTTCGCACAGTCAGACGGATGCGCTTTGCTTCTAAAGCGGTTTCGCATGTATCCAGCAATGCGCTTCCTATGCCCTGACGGCGATATTCGGGTAATACTGCAAAAGTAGCGATCCAGCCCAGGCCAGCTTCCCGGCCCTGCTCACCAGCCACAAACCCGATCATTTTTTCGCCGAGAACGGCCTTATAGCGCACAATATTGCCAAACGATAAAACCCCTACCAAATCAATCAGCGGCCAGGCATCTTGCTGGAAACAAATTGTCTCCAGATTGCGCAGTTCGTTTAAATCGCGCCAGGTAGCCGAAAGAATTTGAATCTGGCTACCTGGCAGGGTGTTTACTTCAGTTTGCATAAAAAGCGCAAAAAATAGGCGTGTCGGAGCAAAAAACTGCTCTCTATTTTGCGGTAAGAATTCTTATTTTTGCCCTTTGACGAAATCACTTAGCAAGCTGGTGAATTCCATCGGGAAGATATATTTGGTCGCTGCGGAGCCACCCAGGTCTTTGAGCATCTCAAAGTATTGCAGCGTCATGGTTTTTTGGTCAATATTCTGGGCTGACGAGAAAATCATATTCAGCGCGGATGCGTAGCCTTCGGCGTGCAGCAGTTGGGCTTCTTTGGCGCCCTCGGCTTCCAAAATAGCCGATTGTTTTTGACCCTCAGCTTTGAGAATCTCGGCTTGCTTTTGCCCTTCGGCCACATTGATCGCCGCGTCACGTTCACCAGACGATTCCGTTACCAATGCACGGCGCACGCGTTCTGCCGTCATCTGGCGGTTCATCGCATCCTGAATCTCGCGCGGTGGGATAATCTCGCGGATTTCCACATTGGTCACTTTTACGCCCCAACGTTCCGTAACTTCATCGAGACGCGTACGCAGCATATTATTGATGTGTTCGCGTTCTACCAGCACTTCATCCAATTGGATGCCGCCGATGACGGCGCGCAGGGTGGTGGTTGCCATGCCCTGGGCTGCTGATTCAAAGTTGCCAACCTGCAGCACACTTTCCACCGCATCCAGAATGCGATAGTACCAGATGAAGTCAATCGAGATGCCGGCGTTATCGGCGGTGATAGCGGTTTGGTGTGGAATTTCGCGCACCTGCTCGCGCAGATCGGCGCGCACCCCGCGGTCAATCATCGGGATCAGGAAGATAATCCCCGGCCCCTTGGCGCCCACACAACGTCCCAGGCGGAAGACCACCAGGCGTTGATATTCTGGAATGATCTTGATGGCGCTGGCGATAAACACTAACGCTAGAACGACCACGCCGCCAATCAAGCAGGTCAGGAAACCGCCTGCGGCGACCAGGTCTTGTTGGGCTAAAATTGAATTGAGCATTTTTTTTTACCTCCGATAGGTTAATTACTTCACTTCTTCGACTTCCAATACAAAACCATCCCGACGCAGTACGAGCACTGCCGCACCGGCAGGAATCGGCTCATTACTCCTTGCTGACCATAACTCACGATTGACTTGCACCGACCCTTGATGGTGAATCGCGCTTTTCGCTTCGCCAATCTTGTCAATCAGGGGCGTCAAATCGTGCGCCGCGGGCACGGCTCTGGCTGCCAGGGTTTTTGTGATCGCAATCCAGAAAAATCCGCCCAAGAGTAGCGAAACCACAATCGCCAGCACCGGATTGACAGCGGGTTGCCACCAAATATCGCTACGAAAAAGGAATACCGAGCCGATCACAAAAGTAAGAATGGCGCTGCCTAAATACGACCAGTGGCTACCCTTACGCAAGGCCAACACAAACAGTACCAGGCACAGCAATAAAATCGCCAGCGCCCAGTAATTGATCGGCAATGTATAGACACCCCAACCGGCCAGGAGCAGCATGATAATCCCTGCTGCCTCCAGCACGCCCGTACCCGGGGTGATCACCGCCAACAAAGTCAGTGAAAAGCCACCCACTAATAGCAAATAAGCAATATTCGTATTCAATAAAAAATCAATCATCGGCCACCTTCGCTTTCTGTATGGCAAGGTACAAATGGATACCACAATTTATTATACAATACATTGGGTCTTTAGAATCGCCGTGGTATGATTTTGCCATGCAGAGTTCATTTGCTTTGTTGTTTGCTGCGGGAGCGGCCATTGGCTTGTTGTGGAGTCTCATTCAGGCCGAACCCAAACAGCGCCCCAAGCATCTCAACGCCGGGATGTGGGTAGTACTCGGTGCTGTGTTGGGGGGGCGTAGTCTGCATGTCATCATCGATTGGTCGTACTATCAGGCGCACTTTATCGAAATTCCCCAAACCTGGCTGGGTGGATTTTCGGTCAGCGGAGCGCTGGCTGGGCTTGGTTTTTCGCTTTTACTGATTGCGTTGCTGGGCGATATCAATCCCGATGCGCTGCTGCCCATTTTAACCACCCTCAGCGTCAGTCTGTGGTTGGGATGCTGGAGCAGCGCCTATCTCTATGGGGCGCAGACCGCCGCAGTGTGGAGTTTGCCGTTGCGAGATGAATGGGGTGAGATCGCCCTTCGCTGGCCGTTGCAGCCCGCCGGGGCTTTGTTGACGATAATGACAGCCTGGGGGGTGGATGCGGCGCGCACCCGGGGCTGGATTCAGACTCCGAGGTTGGCTGCCAGCCTCGAGCTGGCCTGCTTTGCCATCCTCCTCGGCACCGCGGACTCGCTCCGGGCTGATCCCGTTCCCCTGTGGAGAAATATCAGCCCTGATGGTTGGATCGCTTTCTCACTGGCAATCCTCGCCATCCTCAGTGCGCTGCTGATTTTTATTCAGTTTTCAACGCAAAGTCGCAAAGGCACAAAGGAGCAATGAATAAAATCTCCCCCTTTGCGTCTCTGCATCTTTGCGACCTTGCGTTAAGGATTTCGTTATGAAACAAACCATCGCTCTCGCCCAAATTGACACCCGCCTCGGCGACGTGCAGGCCAACCTTGAAAAACATCTAGCCTACGCCGAACGCGCCCGTGCTGCCGGAGCCAGCCTGCTGGTTTTTCCCGAACTCTCGCTGACCGGTTACGCCCTGCAAGATATTGCCTCCACCGTCTCGCACCGCCCTATCCCCGAAGACGAGATTTTTGCCCCCTTGCTGGAGGCCAGCCGCGACCTCGATATGGTTGTCGGCTTTGTGGATGAAGACCAACGCCACCGCTTTTATATCGCCGGGGCCTACCTTTCGGGTGGCAACGTGCTGCATGTGCATCACAAAGTGTATCTGCCTACCTATGGCTTGTTCGACGAGGGGCGTTTCTTTGCCTGGGGCGATTCGATTGAAGCCTTTGAGACCCCGTTGGGTGGCGCGGGCATCGCCATTTGTGAAGATTTCTGGCACGCCTCGCCGCCCTACCTGCTCTGGCTGGATGGCGCTGACATCCTGATTTTCACCTCCGCCTCGCCGGGGCGCGGTCTGAGCGACGAACCCAAGCTCGAATCGGCGCGCTGGGTAGAACACATCAACGAGGCCTATGCCAGCCTGTTCACCAGTTTCACAGTACACGCCAACCGCGTGGGCTATGAAGACGGCCTCAATTTTTGGGGCGGCTCGACGGTTTTTGACCCCAACGGAAATCTGCTGGTGCGCGGCCCCTATCACGAAGAAGCCCTGGTGATCGCCGAAATTGACCTCAACCAACTGCATCGCACGCGCGCCCGCCTGCCGATTTTGCGCGACGAGCGCACTGGCCTGGTGCAGCGTGAGTTGACGCGCATTATCAGCCAAAAATGTTGATGTTTTGCGAAGGAAAAGACTCTCATCACAAAGACGCAAGGGCTCAAAGGTTTATTTCTCTTTGTGACTTCGTGCCTTTGTGGTTAAGCTTTCCGGGCCTGGTTTGCCCGGATGCTACAAATGGAGAAACGCCATGAGCGCAAATTTGCTAATTAACACCGATTTAGCGAAAACCATCCTGACAGGCTTTATTCACAGCGAAATTACGCGCAGCGGATTCAGCCGGGCGGTGATCGGTCTCTCCGGGGGGATTGATTCAGCCCTGAGCTGTGTGCTGGCCGCCGAAGCCCTCGGCCCGGAGAATGTCCTGGCGGTGAGGATGCCCTACAAATCTTCCTCGCTGGATTCGCTCGAAGACGCCCAGCGCGTCATCGAAAAAATGGGTGTACAATCGCTGACCGTGCCGATTACCGAGATGGTCGAGCCGCTTTTTGAGCGTTTCCCGGATGCCAATGCCATGCGCCGCGGCAATATCATGGCGCGTGCCCGCATGATCGTACTCTACGACCAGTCGGAGGCCTTCGGCGGGCTGGTGGTCGGCACGGGTAATAAAACCGAAATTCTGCTGGGGTACAGTACCCTCTATGGTGATTCGGCCTGTGCCCTCAACCCGATTGGCGATCTGTACAAAACGCAGGTACGCCAGCTCTCGGTTGCGTTGGGCGTCCCTGATTCCATCATCAACAAACCCCCCTCCGCCGACCTGTGGGCTGGTCAAACTGATGAGGACGAACTCGGTTTCACCTACGAAGAAGTGGACAAGCTGCTTCACCTGATCGTGGATGAACGCTACAGCCCCTCCGAATGTGTGGAAGCCGGTTTTCCGCAGGAATTTGTCCACAAGGTGATTGAGCGCATCCGGCGCAATCAGTTTAAACGTCTCCTGCCGCCGATTGCCAAACTCAGCAATCGCACCATTGGCTACGATTTCCTCTATCTGCGTGATTGGGGAACGTAAAAACGAAACGCAAGAACGCAAAGAGACAAAGGCGCAAATCCTGCATGAAATTACAAATCCCGCCCGCTCTCCGTCATCGCAAATTCGCCGCCTATTGGGCAGGTCTGCTCTTCGCCTGGATCGGCAACCAGATGCTCATCTGGACGATTCCCTGGCAAATTCGCGATTACACCGACAACCCCCTGGCGCTCGGTGTAATTGGCCTGATTCGCCTCGCACCGACGATTTTATTCTCACTGTTCGCCGGAATTGCCTCTGATCGCTTCAATCGTCGCAAAGTGCTTTTGGTTACGCAGAGCGTAATGGGCGCAACCGCCCTGATGTTGGCGTTGCTCACATTGAGCGGCAGGCTGCAACTGTGGCATATTTATGTGTTGTTAGTGATTCACGCCACAACCTTCATTTTCGATCTTCCGGCGCGCTATTCCCTGACTCCTAATCTGGTGCCTGCCGATGTGCTGCCCAACGCCCTCAGCGTGGAAATTATTGGTATTCAAATTGGGGGTATTTTCGGCCCAATTTTTAGCGGTTTGCTGATCCAGGGCTTTGGTGAACAAGCCGCCTACCTCACTTCGGCGGTGTTCTTCGGCGTTTTCGCAGTTATGTTGTTGCGCATGGGCGATGTATCGCAACAGCGACTGGTATCTCAGCGCAAAGGCATCGATTGGGCTGCGATCCGCGAGGGTGTGCGTTTTACCTTCCAGCAACCGTTGATTTTAGCGGGCATGATTCTCGACTTTCTGGCAACATTGTTGACACGCGCCGATTCGCTGATGCCTTACTTCGCCCGCGATATACTCGGCGTAGATGGTGCCGCCTACGGACTGCTTTCTGCCGCCTCGATGATTGGCGCGGTTACCGCCGGATTGCTGATTTCGCAAATCGCCGTGCTGCACAAGCAGGGCAAGTTGTTGCTGACTTCTATCACCATGATTGGCGCGGGGGCGGTGGTCTTTGGTTTCTCGCGCAATTTCTATCTCTCCGTGGCCGCTTTGATGCTGGTCGGGGCGGCTGATTCGGTCAGTTCGATCATCCGCAGCGCCATTCGCCAACTCCATACTCCCGACCGACTGCGCGGGCGCATGACCAGCGTCAACCAAATTTTCTTCATGGGCGGACCATATCTCGGGGATGTGAAATCGGGCTTTTTGGGGGGCGTGATCGGTGTGCCTTTGGCGGTCGCGCTGGGCGGTTTTGCTTGCATCCTTTCGGCGGGCTGGGCGGCGCGGCAGTGGCCGCAGATGCGTCAGTATGATGGGGGAGTCGGGAATTAATCACAATATATCTCACCACAGAGACACGATGGGCACGAAATTTTCTTAAATCTGTATGGGTCAATAGTAGCTTGAATAGCGAAACCATCGTTGTCATTCCGAGCGCAGCGAGGAATCCCTTTGAAACGGGTTGATTCATCACTTGCATAGGCACTTTTCAACATTCCGGCTAAGGGATTCTTCACTCCGCTGCGCTCCGTTCAGAATGACGCGTGCTCAAGCTTTTTCAGATTTTTAGCGCCACGCCAGAAAGCGGCGGCAGCATCCTTGTTTCAATCTGAATATTGCCTACCGTCAAGAGAACTTTTTCGCAATTCTTCAACAAGGGGAATTTGGCGGCTTTGCGTCCCCAATTGATGGCTACCACCACACGTTCATCCCCCAGAATGCGCTCGTAGGCCAGTACATCTTTGCCGATTTCTTCGCCCCACAAGCGTAGGCTGCCTTGTTGCAAAATTTTATTATCACGGCGCAGACGCAGCAAATTGCGGTAGGTTTCCAGCAATGCATCGGGGTTTCCCTGTTGCGCGCTCACATTGGTGGTTTCATAGTTCTCATGCACGGGCAGCCAGGGTTGCGCGCTCTCGGGGGTGAATCCGGCATTGGGCGAAGAATCCCATTGCATGGGGGTGCGGCAGCCATCACGGTTGACGTATAACCCCAGGGCGTCGGCCAGCCAAGAGGGTACCCAGGCATATTGATGCGCCAGCGGGTCTTTGGCCTGCTTCGCAGGAATCGCCACCTCTTGCATGCCAATCTCTTCGCCGTAGTACACCACCGGGACGCCGCGCGCGGTGAACTGGATCAGCGCCAAAAGTTGTGCTATCCGCGGGTCGGCTCCCACCTTCGAGCGAATCCGTTTTTGGTCGTGATTTCCATACACATACACCGGCGTATAGGGTTCGGGATATTCGCGCTCGTGATGCGCGATCACCTCCCGAAAAAACTGCGCCCGCGGCTTCGTTTTCAATAACTGCCATAAGAAAACCAGATTTAGCCCATCAACCTGCGCGCCGAGATATTTTTTGAGTGCATTATCTTCGCCAAAAACTTCGCCGATCAACATGCGCTCGTCGGGGTAGCCCGCGGCCATGTTGCGCAGATCGCGCGCCAGGGCGAAGGTCTCTGGCTGGTGCTGGTGATGCAGCCAGCGTTGAAAAAATCCGGCCTGGTCGCGGTGGGGAATGTAATGCAGCGAAAAGGGATTGTCCCGAAATTGGGCATCCTTGTAGACGGTATGGAAAATATCCAGCCGAAAGCCGTCCACGCCCTTGTCGAGCCAGTGGCGCGCAATTTCGAGCATGGTTTGGCGCACGGCGGGATTGCGGTAGTTGAGATCGGGCTGGAAAGGCAAAAAGCTGGCGTAGTACCATTCTTGAGTGGCCTGGTCATAATGCCAGCCAGAGCCGCCGACCATAGCCTGCCAGTTATTGGGGGGACGCTGGCCGCGCCCGCGTTGCCAGATATACCAATCTCGGTGTGGATTTTCGCAACTTTGGCGTGATTGCTGAAACCAGGGGTGCTGCGCCGAGGTGTGGTTCATTACCAAGTCGAAAATCACACGCATCCCGCGGGCGTGGATTTCGGCGATCAATTCTTCGGCATCTTCCAGCGTGCCATATTCCGGGGCGATACCGCGGTAATCGCGGATGTCGTAGCCGAAATCTTCTTGCGGGCTGTCAAAGAAGGGCGAGAGCCAGATCGTTTCGAAGCCCAATTCGCGGATGTAATCTATTTTCGAGATGATGCCGCGCAAATCTCCAATGCCGTCGCCATTGGAGTCTTTATACGAGCGGGGGTAAATCTGATAGATAGTGGTGGTTTTCCACCAGGGAATATCACCCATGCAAGCTCTCCCATTCGGCGATCAGGGCGTGGAGTTCGTTCTGGATTTCAACGTAGTCATCGCCCAAACGCTGGACGAGTTGGGGATCGTCGGGCGGGGCAGCGAGTTGATCGCCAATATGGCCGAGTTGGATTTCCAACTCGGCGACACGCGTCTCAACGACTTTCAGACGTGACTGGCGGCGGCGCAGGTCGGCCTGGGCGCGGTTTTTGGCGCTGCGCGCTTCTCGGCGGGATCCGTTCTGGGGGACAGAATCCACTTCGAGCGAGTCCGCTGGAGCGGGTTTGCTTTGCTCAGTGCGATACTCTGTATATGTCCCCTTGAAAAGGTGTAGACTGCCGTCGTTTTTATCAATTTCCCACACCTGTGAGGCCAGGGCGTCAATCAGATAGCGGTCGTGCGAAACCAGGATGATGGTGCCCTGGTAGTCGTTGAGCACAGATTGCAAAATTTCCTGAGCAGGAATATCGAGATGGTTGGTCGGCTCGTCGAGTAAGAGCAGGTTGTTTTTACTCAAGGCTAGCTTTGCGAGCGCCAGCCGCCCGCGCTCGCCGCCAGAGAGTACGGCAATTTTTTTAAAAACATCATCGCGCGTGAACAGGTAACGCGCCAAATATTTGCGGATTTCGGCCACGAACATATTTGGCGCGACGTGCTCTATTTCCTGAATGAGGGTATTTTCGGGATTGAGTTCTTCGTGCGCCTGGGCGAAGTAGCCAATATCGAGGCTGGCGCCCAAACGGACGCGCCCGGCGAGGGGCGGCAACTGCTCGAGGATGGTCTTGAGAAAGGTGGTTTTTCCGGCGCCGTTGGGGCCAATCAGTGCGGCGCACTCCAGACGGTTGAGGATCAGATCGGGAACTTCGAAAAGTTCGTTGCCAGGGTAGCCGATGAGCAGGTCGTAGGTGCGCAGCACCAATTCGCCGCTACGCTGTGAGGCGCGCAAATTAAACTTGAGTGCTTCAGGCCGTTGTAAGGGGTTTTGCAGTGCTTTGATGCTGCGATGGGCTTCATCTACGCTCATGATGCTGGTGGTGGTATTCACGCTTTCAGCGATCTGGCTCCAGTTTTTGCCCTGCATGGCATCCAGCCCGATTTGCTCAATGGCTTGCAATTGCCTGCTCAGGCGGCGCAAACGCCCTTTGGCCTGGATCACGTTTTGCCCGGCCATGTTGCGCTTGATATAGTCGAAGTCTTTTTCCAGGCGCGCCTTTTCGGCCTCAAAGGTTTTTGCGCGGCGCTCCCATCGTTCCTGACGCTGTTGCAGGTAATGGCTGTAATTGCCGCGGTAGGCTTCAAAACCGGTGCGGCTCATTTCCCAGATGTGGTTGCAGACTTTATCGAGAAAATAGCGGTCGTGCGAGACGATCAGCGCGGCGCCGTCCCAGTCGCGCAGGTAGCTTTCGAGCCATTCTACGGCCTGAATATCGAGGTGGTTGGTCGGCTCGTCGAGTACGAGCAGGGTTGGGGCTTCGAGCAGCAGGCGCGCCAATAATGCCCGCGTGCGCTGTCCGCCAGAGAGATGCTCCAGCGGCATGTGATGTTCGTCGTCGCGGAAGCCCAGCCCGGTGAGCACCATGCGCAGGCGCGTTTCGTAGGTGTAGCCCCCGGCGTGGTCAAACTTTTCTTGCAGCGTGCCGTAACGCTCGAAAATATCGTCGGGCGGGTTGGGCTGACTCATTTGGGCTTCGAGCTGCGCCAGTTCTTTGGCCTGTTCTTTAAGCTGGGTGAATGGCTGGGCACACTCTTCCCATAGGGTGCTGTCGGATTCGAGAACCGACTCCTGGGGCAGATAACCGATCGTCAGGCCGCGGGCGCGGTGCACATCTCCGCTGGAGGGCGGGTCTTCCCCGGCGATGATTCGGAGCAAGGTGGTTTTGCCAATCCCGTTGGGGCCGACCAGTGCGATGCGCGCGCCGTGCGGGATGCTCAACGACAGGCCAGAGAAAATGTCGATGGGGTCGAATGATTTAGTGATGTTGTGAGTGGTGATGAGAGCCATAATGGGAAAGGTAATAGGGTGATTTTGGAATTAGGTAATCCGGCGTGGTATCGATTCCTGATCGCCTGACTTCTGTATCATGTGAAAATGCAAGTGTGGAACTTCCTGGTAAGCTCCGGCGTTAACGATGAGACGCCAGTTTTCGAGTTTCATATTTTCGGCGATGTGCTGCGTGGTTTTGAGTATCTCCAGCAGCAAGCTTGCGTCGGATGGCTGAACAGCGGCCAGATTGCGCAGGGCTTTTTTAGGCACGATGATGATATGCAGCGGATAACTCGGCTGGGGATGATGAAAGGCCAGCAGGCGTTGGCTGGTGTAGACGCGTTTGAGCGGCAGGAGAAAACTCACATGGGCAAAAATCCAACCCAGTGAAACAGCAGCCAATCGCGAGCGCGCCAGTTTCATCCACATACCGGGGCTATTTTACCCTAATTACCGAATCATCCCGTCGTGATATAATCGCTCGGTGTTAAATCAGGCCTAAAGCTTGCAACATAAATGATCGTAGTGGTAAATTGGTATGTGTAACCACTACCCAATATTTGAGTGAAAAAATTATGACGAATCAAAGTCAAACTTCAAACGAAAAGACCAAGCGACCCGTCAAGAAAATCATTGGCTGGGTTGTTTTAGCTATCGCTGGCGTGATTTTTGCCATCGGAATCTATAACTTGGTCAGTAATCTGGTAGCGACGTGGAATATTACCTCGCTGCCCGGAGCGGCAATTACAGCCCCTACGTCTACCCCAGATGCATCTGGCGAGGCAGTTACGGAGGATACCGTTGTTGAAGCAGTTCCCGCGCCAGTTGCCTCTACCGGGCCGCAGCCTGAACCCTGGGATGGCGCCAGCCGTGTCAATATTCTGTTGATTGGGTTGGACTATAATAGTTGGCGCGGCGATAACGGCCCGCCGCTGTCGGATTCGATGATCCTGTTTACGATAGACCCGCTCTCGAAAACAGCCGGGATGCTTTCCATCCCGCGCGATATGTGGGTGAATATTCCGGGTTTTGAACATGGCAAAATCAACACGGCTTATCAGGCTGGCGAAGCCTACAAACTTCCCGGTGGCGGGCCTGGCCTGGCGATGGAAACGGTGGAAGCACTACTTGGTGTGCCGATTCAGTATTACGCGCAGATTGATTTTGCAGCTTTTGTGTACTTTATCCAGCAAATGGGTGGTTTGAAACTGGATGTGCCCTATGAAATGTATGTGGATATTTATGACGATCCCAAGGGCAAGATTAAACTTCAACCGGGTGTGCAAACGATGCCTGGTGAATATGTGCTGGCTTATGCGCGTGCTCGTCACACGGAAGGTGGTGATTTCGACCGCGCCGCTCGGCAGCAGCAGGTTGTGATGGCAATTCGTCAACGCATTCTCGATTTGAGCTTGCTGCCGGTGCTTGTGCAGAAAGCCCCGGAGATGTATCAGCAACTTTCCAGCGGGATCAATACCAATCTGACGCTTGATCAGGTTATTCAACTGGCCTGGTTGGCGCAAGAGATACCCACCGAGAATATCTACAACCGCGTTATAGGGCCGGATCAGGTTCAATTTGGCAAATCTCCCACCGGGTTGGATATTCTGAAGCCAATCCCTGATCAGATCCGTGTGCTGCGTAATGAAGTCTTCGCTCAAGAAAAAATGAGCGGTCCGCTGGATTATGGCGGTAAGTCAACGCTGGATTTGATAATTGCTGAAGGCGCCACGGTAAAAGTACTGAATGGCACTACGGTGGCTGGTTTGGCAACCCGCACAGCCGATTATTTGCAAAGCCTGGGCGTTAATGTTGTCGCCACCGGCGACGCCTCCGCGGTGGATTATTCCAGCAGTCACGTATATGACTATAAAGGCAAGCCCCACGCGCTGGTCTATTTCTCGGAGCTTTTAGGGCTTTCAACTTATACTATTCACGGACGCTACGACCAGGAAAGTGACACCGATATTACGGTCATCCTGGGATTTGATTGGGCCAACAACAACCCCATGCCGTAATGATACTGGAATAAGAGTGTTATGGGGTTGCTACGTAACCCCATAACACTCTTATTCCAGTTTATTCTTGATATGTATCTCCCCCCTGAGCCGCCCAAACCTAGAATTCAACTTCCACGACACTGGCCTTTTTGGGCTTTGGTTGGCACGTTGCTCATCATGATCATTATTACGTTGAATATGATCGTGTCTGCGATTCGCGCTTCAACACGCGCACCAGAACAGCAGGAAACTTTTGTCGCTGAGGCGGCTGAGGAAAAGCAAGTGATCAATCCGAATGAATATACGGATATCAACTTGCAGATGCAGCACCGCAACGGGCCAAAATCGCAGCCCTGGGATGGTAAAAGCCCGATTAATATTCTGCTGCTCGGCGTGGATGACCGCACCCAAATTACTGAGGATGGCCCGCCGCGCACCGACACCATGATTTTGGTGACGTTCAACCCGGAGAATAAAACCGCCGGGATGCTTTCTCTGCCGCGCGATCTATGGGTGACTGTACCCGGGTATGGTGAATACAAAATTAACCAGGCCTACTTTTTGGGGGAAGCTGAAGGGATCGCTGGGGGTGGCGCCGGACTGGCATTGGCTACGGTTGAAGATTTCTTGGGCATTCATGTTCCTTACTACGCAGAGATAAATTTTGATGCCTTTATCCAACTGATTGATGAAATTGATGGGGTCAAAATTAATGTGCCCGAAGCAATTGAACTTAGCCTGGGGGCGGGCCGGATTGTAAAATTGCAACCGGGCATTCAGGTATTGCCCGGTGATATCGCTCTGGCTTACGCTCGAATGCGCGATACTGCCGGGGGCGATTTCGACCGTGCCGCGCGCCAACAACTGATCTTGCACGGCGTACTCAATCGCATGACCGATTTCGATTTGCTGCCCGGCCTGATTGCCAAAACCTCCACGTTGTACAAAGAAATTGCCAGCGGAGTCACCACCAACCTGACGATGTATCAACTCGCCCGGCTGGCAAAATTAGCTTATGAACTCCCGGATGAAAATATTCAGCATATTGTCATCACTGAAGAACATGCCACGGCGATGATTGCCTATAATGGGGCCTATATTTTGATGCCCATCCCCGAGAAAATTACCGCCTTGAGCGGGCAGTTCTTTAATGCCCAACCCGCACCGACGGCAATTGCATCCCTGGCGCCCACCGCTGTGCAAGCTGTAGCGGCTAATCCAACCGAAACCCTGCCGCCTGCTGACACCGTCACCCCTGAGAATACCGCCGAACCAGCCCCTATCCCGGAAGATGCCCCCGGGATCGCCATCCACAATGGCACCACGATCGCAGGGCTGGCAGGAGATACATCAGATTACTTGCAACGTTTTGGCCTCAACGTTATTCGGATTGGCAACGCCGATAAAATCTACGCCGAGACCACCATTATCGACTACACCGGTAATACAGCCACCATTGCCCAAATTTCTCAGGCCATGAATTTCCCGCAGATCAAAATATACAACAGCTACGACCCCAATAGCGAAGTGGCCCTGGTACTGATCTTGGGCGAAGATTGGGCTGCTGAAAACCCCTTGCCCTAGCCAGGTGGGGCGCACTTTCAAAGTGCGCCCCACCTTTTCATTATGGATACCCTCTCTGGCTCAATCGAGCGCATCACCTATTACAACTCTGAAAACGGCTATAGCGTCATTCGCCTGACGCCAAACTCGCGGCACACGCCCGGCATCGGGCGCGATGGGTTGGTGACGATTGTCGGCGTGTTGCCCGAACTTACCCCCGGGGAGCATGTCAAACTCGGCGGACGCTGGACCAAACACCCCAAGCATGGCACACAATTTGATGTTGAAACTTGCTCGCAGGTGCTGCCCGCCACAGTATCCGGGATTCGCCGCTACCTCGGCTCGGGCCTGATTAAAGGCATTGGGCCGCGCCTGGCTGGGCGCATCGTCGATCACTTTGGGGCAGAAACCATCACCGTTATCGAGAACCAACCCCAACGTCTGAGTGAAGTGCCCGATATCGGTGGTAAGCGCACCCGCCTCATCGCCGCCGCCTGGCAGGCGCAGAAACAAGTCAAAGAAATTATGCTCTTTTTGCACAGCCACGGAGTCAGCACCAACCTGGGGGTCAAAATCTATAAAACCTACGGTGATAACGCCCTTGAAATCGTGCAGCAGAATCCCTATCAACTGGCCACCGATATTTACGGCGTGGGCTTTAAAACCGCCGACAAACTGGCGCGCGATTTGGGGCTGCCCGCCGACCACCCGGAGCGCATTCAGGCCGGGGTGATTTTTGCGCTCAATGAGATGAGCAACGACGGGCACGTCTACGCGCCGCGGCAGGCGCTGATGGATAAAACGGCAGAATTGCTCAACGCGTCTGCGGAATTGATTGCCCCTGCGCTGGAAAGGCTGGCCGCCGCGGATCGGATTCGTCTCGATGAAATTCCCTTCCCACCTCGCCCAGTGGGTGAGGGGCCGGGGGTGAGGACGGCTAACGGGACTCCCCCTGTGGGGGTTGCCGAAAATCGGGCCGAATACAGCTCCCCGGCCATTTACCTGACCCCGTTCTATTTCAGCGAAATTGGTGTCGCCGAGCGCCTGGGGGCGCTGGCCGATCACGCGCCGCGGGGCGCGGGGCAGCAAGTTGCCCCCCTGCACGATCTGCAACTCTCGGACGAACAGCAACGCGCCATTGATAACGCCCTGCGTTACCCGGTCAGTGTGCTCACCGGCGGGCCAGGGACGGGGAAGACCACCTGCCTGAAAGCGCTCATCTTCCACCTGGAGAGTCTTTCACTGCGCTATGCTCTGGCCTCCCCTACCGGTCGCGCTGCCAAGCGCCTTTCAGAGGCCACCGATCGCCCGGCCAGCACCATTCACCGCTTGCTGGGATTTTCCCCGGCGGAAGGATTTAAATTTCACGCGCAAAATCCGCTGCCGGTGGAATTTTTGGTCGTGGATGAAGTTTCCATGCTCGATCTGATTTTGGCGAATAACCTGCTCAAAGCGCTCCACGCGGGCACGCACGTGCTGCTGGTGGGCGATATTGACCAGTTGCCCTCCGTGGGCGCGGGTGACGTGTTGCGTGATGTGATTGCCAGCCAGCGCGTTCCGGTGACGCGCCTGACTGAAATATTCCGTCAGGCAGCGGGTTCGCAGATTATTGCCAACGCACATCTCATTAACCGCGGTAAGATGCCCGAATTTTCACGTCCCCTCACCCCTGGCCCCTCTCCCCACGGGAAAGGGGAGTCAGGGGTTGGGGCAGGTGATTTTTATCTCTTCCCCGCCGAAGATGCCCAATCTGCTGCCGATTGGGTCGAAGCGGTAGTTTGCCAGCGTATCCCGCAGAAATTTGGCTTTGATCCGGTGAGTGAAATTCAAGTGCTCTCCCCCATGTACCGCGGCCCCGCCGGGGTCAGCGCGCTGAACGAGCGTTTGCAGGCTGTGCTCAATCCATCGGTTGCTGGCAAACCCGAAAAAGCGCTTTTCGGGAAAATTTTCCGCCCTGGCGATAAAGTCATGCAAACTCAAAATGACTACGATAAAAATGTGTATAACGGAGATATTGGTTTTGTGCAGGGGCTTGATCTGGTGGATCAAACCCTCGAGATTAATTTTGATAACCGCAGGGTAATCTACGATTGGAGCGAGACTGATCAACTCATGCTCGCCTATGCGGTTTCAGTGCATAAAGCGCAGGGGTCCGAATTCCCTGTTGTGGTGATCCCGATGGTGACGCAGCATTATGTCATGTTGCAGCGTAATTTGCTATACACGGCGATTACCAGAGCCAGAAAATTGTGCGTACTGGTCGGCAGCCGTAAAGCTATCGGCATTGCCGTGAATAATAATCAGGTTGCCCAACGCTTCACGGCCCTCGATTGGCGTTTGCAGAAAACGGCAAGTAGCCCAAAAGAATTAGATACAAGTATTTGACTCTCTGCTAAAATCTGAGTAAACTCTTTGTGTGTCTGTTTAACGTACGCCTCTTTTATTTGCAGAATTTTTCCTGCGAAAGCGAAGTCTGAGCAGTCACTTTTTTTGAAAGTAAAGGCCAAGAAACCGTTAGGAGCAAAATATGGCAACGCAATCATTCCAACTGGTTATGAGTTCCGGGCCAACGCCCAATGAAGTGTATCCGCTTTCAAAGCAAGAAATTATCATCGGGCGCGACACCAACGCTGATATTACAATTAATATCGCGGAAATTTCCCGACGTCATACTCGTTTTCGTTTCGAAGGCGGCGGATTTATGGTTGAGGATTTAGGCTCCACCAACGGGACTTTTGTCAATGGGCAACGACTGACCGGGCCGCATATGCTGCGCCCTGGCGACCGCGTAAAATTAGGCGAGGCGGTTACACTGGCTTATCAGGTTGCTCAGTACGATATGAATGCCACCGTGGTAACGCCCTCCAGCCAAAAAGACACGCTGACCCCTGGTCAACCGATGTCTCCGGTGCAGCGACAAGCCGCGCCCGCGGCTGTGCCACCCCCGGTGCAGCGCGCCGCTCCCCCGCCGCGTCCGCCTCAACAGGGATATGCCGGGCAAATTCCTCAAGGCCCTCCGATGGCGCCCCCGATGGTACCCTCCGTACCGGAAAAAGAAGGCCGTCCCTGGCTATGGGCTGGTTTGGGATGTGTTGGGGTTTCAATCTGTCTCTTTGTGGTCGGCGCAGTGGCCTTTGATATGCTGAATTTATATTGCTCGCCGCCCTTCAATACATTATTCAGTTTTCTTTATACGTGTCAGTAAAGATTTTACCGTCTCATATGGCGAATCAGTGTCGATGACAGTCACCTACAAAGTGACTATCATCGACACTTTTTTATTGGCTTTGCTGAAAATAGACGTTTTCCCCATCCCATCCCAGTCCCAAAATCATTAAATAGTTTCCCACCGCGCTGACTTCTGCGCGAATGCCGTTTTCTTCAATGTAGATGCGCTGTACCTGATATTCCATCTCGGTGAGCCAGTGTACGGCTGCATAATAGGCTTCTGCCACCGGGTGGGCATCGAAGGGCTGTGCCGCGCCCATTTCCAGCGCGGTGAGTGCTGCGTTGACGGCTTGTACAATTTCCGCGGCCTGGGAATACTGACCGGCCTGTAGCTGCTCATCGGCTGTCGCCAGCAGGGTTTCCAGGGTGATATTTCCGATGCTATTGGGGCGGCGGGCCAGATCGGCAGTGATGCCGTATTGACGCATCTGTGGCCCATCGGGGAGCCACGCCGAGAGAAAATAGGCCGAAGGGTCGAGCATTTGTTGATAACGGCGCACGGTGTCGTAGAAGCTCACTGTCAGGCGCACATCGTCGCGCAAATCCGGGGTTGGCGAAAGCGTTTTTAGTGCGGTGATAAATTGCGTTTCTAATATATCCAGGGTGATCCCAAAATGGGCTTGTAGCGCACGGTCGATGGCCGCAGCGTGACCGCCGTGCCCGGGTTCAATCTGGCGGTAAAAATCGTTAAAAGCATCCCAACCCCAGGTGTTGACCATAAATTCAACCAGCGCACCGGCTTCGAGATAGCCTATTTCATGTTGCGATGCATAGAAATCATCGGCCAGGGGCGTGAGGGGCAGATACCAACTTTCCCCGCGTTCACCATCAGCCAGATCGAGCAGCGCCGCGGCGCGCGGCATTAACGGCTCCGGTTTAAAATGACCGCCGCTAAGATATACTGCCACCCCTTCTACCAGAATGGATGGACGCAAATTGCCCCCCAGATGTGCATCAAGAATATGCACCATTTCGTGATGCAGCACAATATCGAAATCGTTACCCGCATAATTGCGATCGAGATAGGAGATGTAGATTTCATTCCCGGCAAAGCCGCCGTGACCAATGACACGCGACATCAAGGTGACGATGATCGGCTCATCGAATTCGATGCCGAATTGGTTGATCACATCGGCAGCCTGATGATCGGCGCTGGTGAGCAAAGCGGCGATGTCGCGCTGCGCCGCTGTATCGGTAATATAGTAGAGCAGGCAGCAATCGCTTTCTTCGTAGGCCCAGAGCGCGAATCGGTCTGTGCGGGCGAGTTCTTCTTCGGGCAGCAGGGTGATCGCTTTTGTCCAGGTGGGGCCGTTGGGGAGTAGAGTCAGACTTAGTTCGTGCGCGCCCGCCTCCAGCCCCGCGGTGTCCCACACCCAAAAGAGAGTGGCCTGTTGACGCCCGCCAATCCCGAAGGAAGTAAAATCTGCCTCGCCGAGAATTTCCCCACCTTCATCTGCCACCTGCAACGAGTATTGCCCGCCAATTACGGCGCTGTCAGGAACGATTATTTCCAAACTGATATGATCCCCTGCATATAAATCCCCGTCGGGATGCGCGCGCACGCTGAACGCGTCAATATCAGGCAATTGTGGTGTGGGCGTTGGCGGCGGAGTGGTGGTCGGCGACGGCAGGGGGGTAATAGTGAAGGTGGGCGTGGGGGGTAGTGGTGTGGGCGTAGGCGGCGCGAAGAAACGACTGCCACAGGCTGCCAGCAGCCAACTCAACCCAATCATGAGCCAAAAATGCTTTCGCATGGTGGTTATTATACCTTTGCCGCAGATAATCGGGCTGGTACAATGGCGCCATTTCATCCGATATTTATCATTATCCCGTTGGAGGTAATTACGATGTCACCGATGTTTGTTCCTGGCCCCGTGGATGTGGATCCCGAGGTGCTTATTGCTCAAACCAAACCCATGCTGCCCCATCGCAGCAAAGAATACGAGGCTGTTTTCCATAGCGCCGAAAACAAGGCCCGCAAACTCTTTGGCACTCAAAATCGCGTGCTGATTAGCGCGTCTTCTGGCACCGGCTTGCAAGAAGCCGCGGTGCGTAACTTTGCCAACCATTCTGTACTGGGCTGCACCAATGGCGCATTTGGCGACCGCTGGTGTCAGGTGGGGGAAGATAATGGCAAGCAAGTGGATCGTTTGTCTGCCGAGTGGGGCCAGCCGGTAACGCCGGAAGCAGTTGCCGCGGCTTTGCAGCAAAAAGAGTACGAAATATTGACCGTGGTGCATAATGAAACTTCCACCGGATTGCAAAACCCGGTGGCCGAAATCGCCGCCGCGGCGCGGGAGATCAGTCCGGAGACGTTGGTCTGCGTGGATGCGGTCTCGTCCCTGGGGGGTGCACCGATCGAGATGGATGCCTGGGGTCTAGATTTTGTGCTGGCCTCCTCGCAAAAAGCGTTGGCCTTGCCCCCGGGGTTGGCTCTGGGTGCAGTTTCTGACCGGGCATTGGAACGCGCCGCCAGCGTGAAAAACCGCGGCTGGTATTTTGATCTGGTTCGTCTGGAAAAATCGCGCCTGAAGAATTCCACCCCGGCGACTTCGGCGGTTTCGCTGGTTTACGCGCTGGATTATCAGCTAGACCGCATTCTTGCCGAAGGGCTGGAAAATCGCTTTGCCCGCTATCAGGCCATGGCCGAGCGGATTTACGCCTGGGCGCTGGAACGCGGCTTTGGCTTGTTTACGGCTGAAGGATATCGCTCGCGCACGGTCACTACGATAGAGAATTTGCTCGAGATTGATGTTGCCGCGCTAAACGCCTTTTTGCTGGAGCGCGGTATGCGCATTGCCAACGGCTACGGCACGCTGAAGAATAAAACCTTCCGCATTGCGCACATGGGCGAGTTGACGATGGCCGATGTGAACGCGCTATTGAGCGCGATTGATGAATTTATGGGAGTATGAGGAGTGTTGATCAAGTATCAGGCGATCAGGAATTTCCCTGATTGCCTGATACCGCAGATTACCTGCTCAACATGGCCGGCAGATCGCTGACGGCGTTGATGGTGGTGCAGTCGGCTTCGGGGAAAATATTGTGTGGGTCTATAAGAATGGGGTATAGGCCCGCGCGCCGCGCGGCGATAATATCGGCGTAATAATTGTCGCCAATGTAGAGGCTGTTTTCGGGCTGGCTTTGGGTGATTTCGAAGGCGCGCTCAAAGATGGCCGGGTCGGGTTTCCAGGTGTTGACTTCGGCGGCTACATAGGCAAAATCCAGGTAGGGGAGCAGGCCGAGTTCTTCACATTCTTGTTGGCAGGGATTTGAACGGTTTGAGACCAGGCCAATTGTGTAACCTTCGGCGCGTAATTGCTTCAGGGTTTCCAGGTCTGCGGGGCGGACGATGCTCTGGGGGGTGAATTCAGTCTCCATGCGGTGGGCCAACTTCGGGCCGAGTTCCGCTGCATCCTGTTTATTTGTGCCGAGCGCTTCGAGATAGCGTGCGGCATAATTTTTCCAGAAGCCCCGATCCAAATGGCGATCAAATTTCTTAACATCTTCTACCAGCTCCGGAGATTGTGCCCAATAGTAGTGCGCCCATTGTGCGCCCTTGCGACGGCATTCGGAGGTAGTGGGGAGGCCGAGTTCGATGGCGAAGTTGAACATGGTTTCGTCGGCATTGGGGACGTTGTGGCGCAAGGTTCCATCGAGGTCGAAGATGATGGTTTCGATATTTTGGGGGAGCATTCAGCCTCCGATATAGGACATTTCGACTTTGGGCAGGGTGGATGTTTCGGTTGAGCGCGCTTCGGAGTAGTTGTCGGCGCGGGTTTGCCAGACGGCGGTGATACGTTGATGCAGTTCGTTGTCGGATGCGTCATCGCGCAGCAGGGCGCGCAGATCGTGGCCGCGGGTGCCGAACAAGCAGGTGAAGAGTTCGCCTTTGGCTGAGAGGCGCAGGCGGGTGCAGTTGCCGCAGAAGGGCTGCGTGACGGAGGCTATGATACCAATTTCACCGTTGCCATCGGTGTAGCGCCAGCGGTTGGCAACTTCGCCGCGGTAGTTGGCTTCGAGCAGCTCGATGGGCATTTGGTTGTTGATCGTTTCGGCGATTTCTTTGGCAGAGACAACCTGATCCATGCGCCAGCCGTTGGTTGAACCAACATCCATGAATTCGATAAAACGCAAAATATGCCCGCTGCCGTGGAAGTAGCGCGCCATGGGAAGGATGTCTTTGTCGTTGACACCGCGCTTGACGACCATGTTGATTTTCAGCGGAGCCAGCCCGGCTTCTTCGGCAGCGGTGATGCCATCGAGTACGGTTTGAACCGGGACGTTGACATCGTTCATTTGTTTGAAGGTGGCATCGTCGAGCGCATCGAGGCTGATAGTGACGCGGTTTAGACCGGCGTCTTTGAGTATTTGGGCTTTGCGCGCCAACAGCGTGCCGTTAGTGGTCATGGCGATTTCTATCCCAGGAATGGCAGCTAGCATCTGGATGAGGGCTTCGACTTCGCGGCGCAGCAGGGGTTCGCCGCCCGTCAGCCGGATTTTGCGCACGCCAAGATTTGCCAGTATTCGCGCCAGGCGGGCAATCTCTTCAAAAGTAAGTAAGTCGTCTTTAGGGAGAAAGGTATGGTCGCGTCCGAAGATTTCTTTGGGCATGCAGTATGCACAACGGAAATTACAGCGGTCTGTGACAGAGATGCGCAGATCGTGCAGCGGGCGTTGATAGGTATCGGTAATTGGCACGGATAAAATCCTATATTTTTTGTTTGGTATAAAAATTGTGGCGATATGTATCGCTACACAGCCGCTACAGAGTACACAGAGATTTTTGAGAGAAAATCTTATAATCTCTTGGATCTCTGGGAATCCTCGCGGTAGTTGCCTACACCCCTAAATGTGGGGTTTCTCATGGCAATCTCTATGTAGCGCGTTGTCGTGAGTCAATGGCAGGTTTAGTGGAAAATATTAATTAACACAATCGTTTCGTTGCCCAGCGGGTTGGTGCTGATGGTCACTGTGGCTTTCTCGGAGCCGCCTTCATAAGCCAAAACGGCATAGCTCGGCGATGATGTTGAGTCGTTTTCATTTGCCGACCAGCCATAAGCAGGCATTTGGGCTGTGTAGAAATCAACGACGTTTTGGAAGCCCATCGGTGTGGTATAGGAAACCAGATTGGCATTGCCGAAAAAGTTATTGAGCTCATCATTGACCAGCGGAATATTATCCGGGGCTTCACCGTAGGCTCCCTGCGTGATGACGACACTTAAAGTTGCCACGGCATCAGCGCTGTCTCCAGGTATCTCGGTGACAGCCGCTTGCACGGTGGAAAGCAAACCACTCTCTTCGGCCAGTGTTGCCAGCGCTTCGGCGGTTTGTATCATGCCGCTGCCTTCGACTTGGGTCATAAATTCTTGTCCGGCGGTTGCCAGGGCTGCTGCGGTCTTTGCGGCGCTTTCAACCTGACCCGCTTTTTCAGCAATATCGCCAATTGCATTGCACGAAAGTGCCAGCAACGCGGCGAAAACAAGCAATAAAAGCCATCCATAACGGTATTTGTTCATCGTAAATTCTCCTGATGAAATGATTTAGTCCAGTTTTACCACAATTTTGCGGCTTGGCTGCAACTTACCGATAGATCGTGCGTATATTATTCCAGAAAAAAGACGCAGTTTATGAAACTATACTGAGAATTAGATATGAAACTTGGTGCCGCACCTAATTCTTGGGCGAAGGAGGCAATACTATGGGTTTGATCGAGTTCATTGTGGGGATCGTTACTGGAATATTGGGCCTGGTTTTTGGCCTGATTGGCGCAATTCTGGGTATTGTGGGTGGGATCATTGGCCTGGTGTTGGCGATCGTTATTGGCGTGGTGCTGCTGGTCGTCGGGTTGGTGCTGATCCCCCTGCTCTTGCCGATACTGATTTTGATCTGGATTTTCTGACACCATTTGTTTTAGCGCATCTCATTTTGATAAGGCACAAAACGACGCATGGTTTACAAGCGTCGTTTTGTGGGTTTAAGTAGGTAAATGATTATTCGTAGCAAAGAGATGCAAGATTGATGCTGTTTTATGAGATCATCTCGTGTTCAATGGTTTTAATCAGGCTTTCTAGCCCTTCCAACCCTCGAAACTGCGCTTTGACGCCATCATCGCGTGTTAGCGTACAATCCCAATTGATTGGTTTCCGGCTTCGGCCATAGATCGGCATGACCTGAAAGTCATCTGTGTTATACCAGGGAAAAGCAGTGCTGTTCCGCCAGGTAGTGATGACAATGCCACTTTCATACAAGTCGACGCGATGTTTTTTGTGAGCGTAGTAGAGCGCGCCGAGAAGGATAGCCAGCAAGAAAAATATCAGCGCCAGGATCGCTGCGATCAGGATAGCATCTTGACGATAGCGATCGCTCAATACCTTGTTGGGCGGGCCGAGATATTTGCTAAGCGCCGTGATAAATTCCAGCACACTTATCGCTGCACAGAAAATAGCGCTGCCAAGCATCACTTTGCCGGGGACCGGGCGCGGGAAATATGATTTGCGGAGCGTTCCCAGAGGATGAGGTTCGTTCGGTAAGGTTGTCATGTTGCTCGCTGCCTCATTGGTCCATCGGTCCCCAGGTTGGCATACCATCAAACACATCGTTTTGCGTCAGGCGCATCACATCGCCGCTTTCGTTGAGAATTTCAATTTCGGATGCGTCGTTCAGCCCTACGCTGTAGATTATATAATTGCTATCAGGCGACCAGCGCGGTTTGTATTCAGCCACGTCATTATTCGTCACCTGACCCAGGTCACTCCCATCCGGACGGATGATGAAGAGATCATAGCTCTCGAATGGATTCGCAGCGAAGACGATGAAGCGGCCATTTGGCGACCAATCTGGCGTCAGTACATCGCCCAGGTCTTGTGTTAGTTTGCCACTCTCATTTGTAGCGCCATGGATAACATAAAGATCATATGCGCCCTGAGCATCCGTAACCATAGCCAGGCTTTGGGCATCCACCTCAGGCGACCAGGTTGGGGCATAGATGGTGAAACTCTCATTTACGAGTGTTGCAGTTTGCTCAGACCCATCTGCGTTCATAATATAAATACCCAGTTTTCCGCTGCGGTCAGATACAAAGGCAATCAGATTGCCGTCGGCTGACCAGGCTGGCATGGAATCGTTACCTGGATCATCGGTTAACTGGACAACATCTGTTCCATCCGTGTTCATGCTGTAAATATCGAAATTACCATTCCGATCAGAAGCAAAGAGTATGCGCATCCCATCGGGGGAATACATTGGCCCTACATCGTAAGCCGGATCATCCGTCAACCGGGTGAGTTCGCTGCCGTCGGTATTCATGCTGTAAATTTCCATATTGCCATCACGATCAGAGACAAAAGCAATTTTTGCCCGTACAAACACGCTCGGAACCGGGCCTCCCATTTCTGCCAGCATGGCCTCAATCTCTGCTCGATTTGGATCTTCGGGAGCCAGTTGAAGGTAGCGGAATAAAGCTGCGATGGCTTGCTCAGTCTGGCCCAATTCCTGGTAGATGATGCCTAAATCGAAATATGCCCCGGTTTTATTCGGATTGAGCTGTATCGCTTGTTCATAATAGGGGATGGCGGCTTGATAGTCGCTCTGACGAGCATAAGCCAACCCCAAGTTGTAATAAGCCAGATCATTTTCGGGGTTAATTTTAATGGCCGTACTCAGTTCGCTGATGGCTTGCTCGTAATCACCCAAATCTAAGTAAGTACGTCCCAGGTTGTTGTGCGCCCATTTATGCTGTGGGGCGAGTTCAATTGCCGTCTGAAACGCAATGATGGCATCCTCAGTTTTATTTTGTAATACCAGGGCAATGCCCAGGCTGTTGATAGCATCCGAATTTTGCGGGTTTGCCTTTATGACTTCCCGACACTGAACTTCACCCTGCAAAGGTTGGATGAATGCCAGCGCGGCACACTTGCCACCATTGGCGATAAGATCATCGGGGTTGTTGGTTAGTACAGTCTCAAACAGTTTATTAGCCTGCTCATACAGGCCCAAATCAATATATACCAGGCCAAGATTATTGAGCGCATCTGTATTCTCGGGGGCTAATTCCAATGCGGCCTGGAATTCCGCCGCGGCCAGTTGCAATTCGCCTTGCTCAATAAAATCCAGCCCGCGCTCGATATATTCGTCTGGCGTGAGTTGAGGCTCATCTGTTTGGGCGGCTACTATCGATACGCCCAAAAACGCCCCCATCAACAAAGCCAGAACGGTCAAGGTCATCAATTTACGAATAGAACGCGTCATAGTTAGGGTCTCCTGTAGTTTGTGGTTTGGATATATATATTATTAAGCAAGACACAAATATCACAATAACGCTAAAGTCACCCTTGAGTACTTTGTTTATAATGTATTGAATGTTGAGTGATTTTTATTTTGTGATTTGGCTGGTATCTATTTTTCGATTTCAACCCACATGTGTTCCCCATTCGTAGATATATGAATCCAGCCGTGCTGGTCGGTGCGTAGGAGAGAATAGCCACCGAGGACGTCAAGCGTTCCGGCATCGGGACGCCCTGAGGAGTCATCCGCGGCGACAGAGAGCAAGGTCAGTTGTGGGTTGAGAGTGTTGATCCAGTCTGGGGGATTGAGGGGTGCGTAGCCGTTGTCAGCCAGAAGCAGGGCTGTCACGGGGCCAATATCTGCCCCCATGCGCAGGCTCTCGTAGTCATCTTCATGAGCGCCCAGGGGCAGCAGGGCGCGGAAGTTTTCCCATTCCAGCAGTAGAATTGCGCCGCGCGGCCCGGCGGTGAGTACGCGCAAACTGACCCCGTCGCCGAGATTTAGGCTGTGGCCGGGTGCGGCCAGCGTGATGGGGATTTCTAGCGCAGTGAGAGTTTCGCGCAGATAATCGGCAGAACGATTGGGACTCTCTGGCCCCGCCCACAAGACACTCCTCGGGGGGTATCGCTCCAATGCGCGGGGAAGCGCGGCGATTTGCTCTGTGGTGGGTGAGGCCACAATCAACCAGTCCAACTCTCGGTGGAAGGGCGGCAGCCTGCGCCCCAACGCGTTCGAGAGCAGGCTGGCCGATGGGCCGCCGTCAATTAAGATGTATCGCCCTGTGTGGGTCTGGATCAATAGCGCGTCACCAGAGCCGACATCGAGCAGGGTGATGTGCAGCAGGCCATCGGGGGCGCTGAGGGCGGCGCGCCACGTTATTGCGGTGAAAATCCCCAGGGCGGCGATAACTGGAATCGGCTTGAAGGCGGGCATCCACTTTGGGAACTTTGACCAACCCCATGTGAGTCCGAAGAGCAGCGCGTAGAATAGAATCGCCCACAGGAGGCCAAAATCCCCTAAAAGCAGCACACCGCCGCGGAATTCTCCAAAATATTCCACCACCCGGATGGTGAATAGCACAAACGGCCAGGCCAGCGGCGCGGTGAGTTTGCCCAGTGGCAGCCAGGTCGTGCCCAAAATTAATGCCAGTCCGCCGATGGTCATGATCGGAGCTTGCACGGGCAAGATGACGGGATTGGTGATGAAGGCGCTCAGCGAAATGCGCCCAAAGTGGTAGGCCATGATGGGCAGGGTGGTAAGTTGGGCTGCCAGGGTAAAGAGAATATATTCACCCACCGGCCCGGCCAGTTTTTGGGCGGTAGTTTGGGGCATCAGTCGGGCAGCTCGTTGGGTGAAAGTCTGGCTGAAAGGATCGGCGTAGAGTACCAGGCCGAGGGTGGCGGCGAAGGAAAGTTGGAAGCCAATATCCCAAAGGACGTGAGGGTTGAGCAAAGCCATGACAGCGGCGATGAAGGCCAGGGTGTTGAGGCCGTGCTGCCTGCGGCCAACCTGCCGGGCAAAGAGCGAGATCCCACCCATCAGCGCGGCGCGCAGCACAGCCGCGTCGGCCCCGACCAGAATGGTGTAAAGGGCGATGCCTGTGGCCGCGGCGAAGGCTGCTTTCCGCGGGTTGAAGATGCGCCCGAAAAAACTAGCGAATAACGCGGCGATAATTGTAATATTGAAGCCGGAGATGGCGATGACGTGGCTGGTGCCGGTATTCTTGAAGGCTTCTTGTACTGGTGCAGGGATGCCGGTCTCAATCCCCAAAAGTATTCCCGCGAAAAGGGATGCTTCGGGGTCAGGCCACAATTTGTAAACTGTAGCCAGGGAACGCTCTTTAACAGCATAAATGACGCGCAGGATGGAGTTGCCCTGTTTTTCTTCGAGCAGCCCGACGCGGTTGCGGGGCATGTAACTGTAGATGCCCTGCCGGGCCAGGTAATCGCGGTAGGAGAATTCTTCGGCGCTTGGCGGTGTCTGGATGCGGCCGCGCAGCACGATGCGGTCGCCGTAGTGAAAATTTTCATCCGTGTCAACGCGCGCCAGCAGCAATCCGCTGACTGGGGTCGCCAGCACATCATTGTCGTAATGGATGCGCTCGGTTGCAACGCGCAGATTAGTGTAAGTGTCGCGTTGATCGGGGAAATTGACCACTACGCCGGTGACGACCATGGTCTGTTCAATGTCGTTGTAGAAGGCGATGTAGTGACGATGGCTGGTATCAGGGATGTTAGCCTGGTAGCGCGCTGCGCCGAAGGTGATGGCGATGAGTAGGATGGGGAGTGGAGGGTTGAAAATTGAAAGTTTTAGGTTGGCAGGTTTGGCGTCAGGGCGTCGAGACGTCTGACGTTTGACGATGAGACGCAATGATGCCACGCCGACTGACACACCGGCCAGTATAAGCCAGGTGTCTGTAGGCAGAGTGAGGTTTGCTGCGACGAGGATGCCTAAAAGAAAAGCCAGTGAGAGCCAAATAAGGGGCATCGAATCAATAGATTATTGAGCTTATGAGTTGGCAATGGGTGAGTTGGAATGTTTGCTGATATTGACGCTGTTTTCTCACCCTCTAAGCGACATTGTAATTTTAGCACAATTTTATATTATTTTATGATATATGTGGATGATTGTATTTGTAAGGAGTAGGTTATCCACAAATGCCTTTAAAATTCTAAACGCGGATATCGCTAAGAATTTACCGGAAAGAACTTAAAATTAGTGTCACTGCGAGCGAAGCGAAGCAGTCTCCTCCCAGGGGAAAGATTGCTTCACCCCTTCGGGGTTCGCAAAGACATTTTTAAAGGTTTTTCCGGAGTCCACTTAATTTCGCGAATTTCGCACCATTCGCGTTCCAGGCTAAATGAGCGATTTATTCAAGATGCCCTTGACCAACACACTATTTGTGGATTAGCGCGTGAAATCCTCGTAAAAAAGGCGGTCGGGTGTTTTTACTGGCCCGGAGAATATGGGATTTGTGATCGCCCAAATATCCCCCGTTTTATCGGTAATATCAAGGCGGTACCACATCGAGCGGGTTGGGTTGGCTGAATGCTGAAATTGTAAATTGCCAGATGCGCCGTTGATTACCTTTTGGGCAATGACCAGGCCATTTTCGACCAAGTGGGCAGTGAGTGGCCGAGTCGCATGGCTCAACGAAGCCATGAAAGTGATTTCGCCGTTTTGAATGCCCATATCCGCGCCGATTGGATATATTTCACCACCGGCTTCAGCCTCGAAGGTGAGTTGCGGGCCTTTGGTGACATACGCTCGCTGCTGGCGCAAGCCATCCAGAATCCCTTTTGTGGAAAGTTCGTCTGCATAGACACAGGTCGTGGGCATCCCCAGACGCTCGCCGAAGCGATTCGCTTCGGGCCGTGGTGGGTAGTGGTAATCGCTGCCGCCGATGGCTGTAATGCGATATCCGGCGTTAAGCCAGTTGCTCCACATGGCAACAGCCGCAGAGTTGGCGGTAAGATTGTCCGGCCAGTAGAGATCGTTCCAGATTTCCAGGCAATGAACCTGACGCAGGTCGCAATCCTCAAATTGCCAATCCCAGGGAGGCAGGTGCGGATGGTTGATTGAATTCAGCAGACCATCGGCGGATATGGCTTGCATCAATTCTGTGATGGTTTTATATCGGTCCGGCAGCGAGACTTCGATTTGATCGCTGCAAATCGCCTCCATCCAGTCTCGCCAGCCCTCCAGGGCAAATGTGTTGAAGTGGCCTTTATCGAAGGTTAACTCCAGCCCCGGGATGACCAGGAAATCGGAACGGGGCGTGAAATCCAGCAGCCCGGCAAAGGTATTGTGATCGGTGATGGCGATGAAATCCAGCCCTTCGGCTTTGGCGATGCCTGCCACAACATCGGCGGGGTAATCGCCATCGGTAGCATTGGTGTGGGTGTGGAAGTCGCCGCGATACCAACCAGACTTGGGATTGACGACCTGTGAAAAACTCTGTTCGAGAGCAACGTGCATTGAGGGGGTGATTTTCATGTTCGGGCCTCGTTAAGATGGTTGACATTCCAGATGAGCAATTCTACGCCAATCTTTTTGGGTGTCAAGTTTTGCACTCGGTTGAATGTAAAGTGTACTTGACAGAAAAGAAAATCTCTTTTATATATATGTCAAGGAAACTTTACATACTAGAGAGAACCTATATTGATCGAATTTATTTTTTGAACAACAGGAGTGTAAGATGATTGATCGAGATCGAATAAAAAAACGCGCGGTATTGATTCGCCCAATGTTGTTGCCGTTGATTTTGTATATCGGGTTCCTGCTGTTTGCGGTATCCTGGGTGCCGAAGCATGAGGTTTCCTCCTGGCGTTATCTGATCGTCATGCTGCCGATGCTCCCCGGTGTAACTCTTGCCTTAGGCCTGGTGCGGATCAGTTCCAAATTGGATGAATTGGAACGCAAAATTATACTGGAAAGCATTGCCTTCAGTTTTATATTGACGCTAATTATTCTAATTGGTCAGGGATTATTAGGACTGGTGGGGTTTCCTCAGTTGGGGGATGCTGCTATTGCCGCGCTGATGTGCTTTTTATTGGTGATCGGTAAATTCTGGAGCAATTGGAGACATCGGTGAAAAACAAGCTGCGCGTTTTTCGCGCAGAGCGAGAATGGTCGCAGGCCGAGTTGGCAAAACGCTTAGATGTTTCGCGCCAGACGATCAACGCTATCGAGACCGGCAAGTACGACCCCAGCCTGCCGCTGGCCTTCAAGATAGCGCGTCTGTTCGGGATGACGATTGAGGAGATTTTCGAGCCGTCAGCTGATTGTTAATATTTTTGTCGTTCCCAAACAATTGCCGAAAAACTGGGGCATTGGGGTGCTTTCTCCCCCAATGCCCCAGTTTTTCGAGTTTCTCTTTTACCGTTCTACCGATTGACGAGATACAGCGCCGCAATTGCGATTACGATGAAGAATCCAGTTGCAATTGCGGCTGCCTGCACAATCTCGGATTTTTCTCGACGGTCAACGAGCATATAGTTGGGATGCAGGCCGCGTACTTCAATCAGCGGCCCGCCCAGCCAGGTGAAGATCGTCCCGCCGATTAGCCCGCCGATATGCCCCCAATTATCAATGCCGGGTGAAAGACCGATAACTAAGTTTATAGCCGCCACCTGGATGATGCGGCGCAAGGAGGCCTGGCTGACTTGTTCGCCAAAAATCTTGCGGTTGTGATGAATAAAAACACCCTGCGCACCCAACAGCCCGAAGATTGCTGTGGAAGAACCTAATGAGGCGGCCTCAGTGAACATCATCGAGAACACATTTCCCGCGAACCCACCGATTAAATATAACGCCAAAAAACGCCAGTGACCAAAGCTGCTCTCCAGGTTTGGCCCAAAAAGATACAGGGCATACATATTGAAACCAATATGCACAATCGATCCGTGTAACAAGATGGGCGTAATTAGCCGCCAGACCTGGCCCTGGGCAATCAGTTCATTGACTTTGACGCCTAATTGCACAGGGACATCAAACCCGAAGAGGGAAGTTGTGAGCATTTGCAGGAGGTAGACGGCAATCGTCAGCCCCAGGAGCGTATAGGTGATATAGGGGCGCGGCTTGCGGGAACTGGTTTTCGCCGCGGGTTTAGAATCCGCCTGGGGGGTAGCAGCCCACGCCACAGTCGATTCCGTATCGTCCTGTTCGGGATATGAAAAATCTTCGGGGGATTGGTTGTTCACAGGCTTACCTTTCGATGTTCCACACGATGGTGTTCTGCGCTGATGATGGCGATAATATCATTGACGGCTTCATCGAGATGGTCGTTGGCGTTGATAACAACATAGTCAAACAGCGTGCTGGTTTCGAGTTCGCGGTAGGCCGTGACAATGCGCAGTTGCATTTCTTCAGGGCTTTCAGTGCCGCGGGCGGTTAGCCGCTGGATGAATTCTTCTTCACTGTTGGTGGTGAGAAAGATCAGCACGGCTTCGGGAAATTTTTCGCGCATGGTTTTGGCGCCCTGCACATCAATGCGCATGACAACATCTTTGCCGCTGGCCATTGCCTGCCGGACTTGTGCTTTGGGCACGCCTTTGTAGTCGCTATACACTTTGGCATATTCAATCAACTCGTCATCAGCGATCATTTGCTCAAACTCGGCGCGGGTGACGAAAAAATAATCCACGCCGTGCGTTTCGTTGGGGCGCGGCGGGCGCGATGTGGCTGTGACGACAAAATGAATCGGCAGACCGCGTTTTTCCAGATGCCGCACCACGCTGTCTTTCCCGGCAGCGGAAATGCCAGAGATCACGATCATCAGCGGTTGGGGATCATAAAAGTTAAAGGGTGGGGTTTTCTCTGTCATGGTAATCTCGAATTGGGGGCATTATAATACAGATGAATCAAATTCGATTAGACCTCCGAGATTTTTGCAACCTGCATTTGTGTTGCACCGAATTTTTGAATGCAAAGTGTGCTGCTTTTGCCATTCACAGCAAAATCTCGGAGGTCTGGATGAATGTGGAGAGATATGTACTATGCCAACTTATCAATATCGTTGCCTAGATTGCAAGCGACCTTTTGAAATTTTTTTATCGTATTCAGATTATGAGAGCTACATACCGCTTTGCCCGCGCTGCCAAAGCGAGCATGTGCAACGGCGCATCGGGCGGATTCGGATTGCCAAATCGGACGAACGGCGTTTTGAAAATATGGCTGACCCCGCTGCGCTGGAGGGGCTGGAGGACGATCCGCGTGCCTTGGGGCGGATGATGCGTCAAATGGGGAGCGAACTTGGCGAGGAACTGCCTCCCGAATTTGACGAGGTGGTGGATCGGCTGGAAAAGGGGCAAAGCCCTGAAGAGATAGAGCAAGCCCTGCCCGATCTCGCCGACGATGCCGGTATGGATGACTTCGACGGCGGCCTATAGTATTACCCTCACCAACCTACCGGATCATTGGGGTAAGGCCCGCTACCCGCGGCAAACCACTGTGTCAGGTCAATGCCCTCGGTAGTTTCCCCGGCATTGACGGTTATTATCGCCATCGCCCCGCCAGACATATAGAAACCGTTCAGACCATCTTTGGCATAAGCGGCAATATGATATTTCCCGGGGGGTAAGCCGGGCAACAGATAAAAGGTATTATTCGCCCCCGTCAGCAGGTAATACCACAAATTACTATCCAGGTTATAGCCTACTACATGCAATTGGGGAATATTTGCATCCGGATAGCCAATGACTCCGGAAACTTCGCCTGTAGTGGCAGCAGGATCGAGAGGCGGAATGGAAATATCGAGCGTATATTCACTTTCAATTGTGACGATTGAAGTGACATCGATATAATATTCCTGGCTCAGGGGGAGTAAACCGCTCCACTCGGTGCTGTTGTCCAGGTCAGATTTGAGTACCGTGCCATCTGCGCCGATCACGGCAACCGCTACAACTCCGGGGGGATACACACTCAGAGTGAGTTTTTGCTCAGCATTGGCACGCAGCACGTAGTGATTTATACCGCCGGAGGTCAATGTGCCCACCAGTTGTGTGCCGGTTGTGCCCGCGGCGAACTCAATGCGCATTAACTCGGATTCTTGCACGGCTCCAACGATTGACTCCGGTGTGGGGCTGGGTTCTGGCGTTGGGGAAGGTGTCTCGGTTGGCGCTTGTCGTGCGATGGCGGCCTGTGTTTGTGCAACAGAGACGGCAATTGTGGCTTGAGCCGAAACGTTCTCCGCCGAACTGTTTTCCGGCAAATTACAACTGCTGCCGAACAGAACCAACAAGCTGACGGCTAGAAATATTAACAAAAATTTATGGGTACGCATGGAACCTCCCGGAAAGAGGGTTTGCACCTTACAACTGACATTCTTGCACAATGAACAAGAACATATATCCACGAAGGATCAAAAAAAACTGGTAGTGGCAAGTTTTGACGGGTGGTGTCATTCTGAGCGCAGCGAAGAATCCAGTGAAACGTACAAAATACGCCTGCGGCTAGCTGCTTCGGCTGCCGCCTCAGCATGACATTGAACTTGTCATCAGTTAATTTTTACCACCACCAAAAAACTTGGTGATCTTCGTGGTTTCATACATCTTTTTGGTTCCGGCTTGACCGGATTAGGGTTTACCCAATCGTTGAAGAACACTCGCCCGAATCGCTGCGGCGACAAACTCCGGAGATTGGCTGGCATCAATGACGACCCAGCGCTGTGGTTCTTCCTGCGCCAGTTGATGATACCCAGCCCGCACGCGGCGGTGAAAGTCTACCGCATAAGCATCCAGCCGGTTCCATTCTTCGCCCTGTTTGCGGCCCAGGCCAGCTTCTACGTCAATGTCCAGCAGCAGTGTCAAATCAGGTTTTAACCCCTCGGTGGCATATCTCACCAAAAGGCGCACATCATCCAAATTTTGCTGATGTCCGTAGCCCTGATAGGCAATTGTCGAATCAGCATAGCGGTCGCAGAGTACAATGCCGCCCGCGGCTAAATGGGGGCGAATGATTTGCTCAACAATTTGTGCTCGCGCCGCCTGATATAGCAGCGTTTCAGTACGCGGGTGCATGGCCGTGTTTTTAAGGTCATGAATCACAGCCCGGATTTGCTCGCCAATTTCGGTGCCGCCCGGCTCGCGCGTCGTCAGTACCGCGTGGCCTTGCGCCTGCAAAAATTCGGCTAATGCTGGAATCTGGGTTGATTTTCCGCTGCCCTCGGGACCTTCAAAAGTAATAAACATCGTCTACTCCCGATAAATCCGCACCCGGCGATAGGGTTCCTTGCCATGCGAATACGAAGTTAATTTATTTTGTTCTGCCATCTGGTGCTGCAAACGCCGGATATACGACGAAGCTGGATCCAACTCCACCCAGCGCTCGCCATTCAACACTGCCCGAATAGCTTGTTGCGCGCGTTGCAGCGCTTCTTCGTCATCAGGTTTCATTGACCCAGTGGGTTTCAGGTTGAACAGGCCGCTTAAAAAGCGCATCAATTGCGTGCGCGTGTCGGAGCGCAACACATAAATCGGAATGCCCAAAGTTTCCGCTTCGACGATGGCCTGGTTGCGTTTGCGGAAATGATGCCGTAACGTAACAACAGCCTGTGCTTCGTGCAGTTCGGTTTCGGTTTGGATGGGGACATTTAACTGCCGTGCCGCCTGACGCAAACGATTGCGGGCCACACCATAGGAATACAGACGGACTTCCTGACGTGGCTCGGTGGTGGTCAACTCAAGCTGGGGGTAGTAATCCTCCTCCTCAGGCGGTTCTTCGTCCCAGTGATTATTCTCATGGCGGCGTTTCATGCCCCCGGCAGTTTGATACGATTTGGGCGCCGGAGTGCCTTTCTTAATATGAATTTCGCCATTTTCGTCCTGGTATCGAATCTCCGGTTCTTGGGGATGAGTGCGCAACAGCGAGTCGACCGCCGTGGCAACATCCAGGTGAATTGCCAGCCGGTCGCGGGTTTGAATCTCGATGAGTACATCAAAGGTAGGCGGCGAGCGGCGTTCAAGTACGGTTTTTTGCGTGCCGCGACGGCGGGCCTCCTCATCAGAGAGCGTCACCGATTCGATTCCGCCGATCAGGTCTGAGAGCGTCGGGTTCAGTAACAGATTTTCGAGTGTATTCCCATGGGCGGTTCCGATCAACTGCACGCCGCGTTCGGCGATCGTGCGGGCGGCCAGGGCTTCCAACTCGCGGCCAATTTCATCGATCACAATCACCTCAGGGTTGTGATTCTCCACCGCTTCGATCATCACCTCATGCTGGAGCGAGGGTTTGGCAACCTGCATCCGGCGGGCGCGCCCCACCGCGGGGTGCGGCACATCGCCATCGCCGCCGATCTCATTGGAGGTATCCACAATCACCACGCGCCGGGTATCGGCCAAAATGCGGGCAGCTTCGCGCAGCATGGTGGTTTTGCCCACCCCGGGGCGGCCTAAAATGAGCAGGCTTTTGTTGTCTTCGATCAGGTCTTTGATGATCTCAGTGGTGCCGTATACCGAGCGCCCTACGCGGCAGGTCAGGCCGACGATGTCGCCGCGGCGATTGCGGATCGCCGAGATGCGATGCAGCGTGCGCTCCAGCCCGGCGCGGTTGTCGTCGTCGAATTGGCTGATGCGCTCGTCCACATAATCAATATCGGCGCGGCTGACTTCACTTTCGGCCAGCACGATTTCATCGGAGACAAAACGCGCCGTAGGCACGCGCCCCAGATCGAGCACGATTTCCAATAGATTGCTGTTATCGTCCGCAGCAAGAATGGCCTGAGAGATATATGGCGGGAGAACACTGAGTAGCCCATCCAGATTATCGGTAATATGTTTTTGCTCTATTTCGGGTTGCATATCATTAACCATGCCGCTTTGAATGTGCCAGTGGCGCTGGGGTTTCGGGTTGTCCTTCAAAGTTTGGGCGTTTAAAGGTTTCGCGTGCCCGGTGATGAACAGCCAAATGTTTTACCATGACGGTTTGCTCGGGGCCAGGGGTGCTGCCGAATTCGTACAACGCTGGCTCCAAGTGGGGTTGGTAGGCGCGAATGCATAAGTGGATAGGGCGCGTCTGGCGATTGGGGATCGCTTGCAATAATTCGAGCAAGATTTGTTTCGCATTTGTTATATCGAGGTGGACCACAGGTTTTATCCACGTACCGTGTCGTCCGTTGCGGATATGTGCGTAGCCGCGTACTTGTCCTGCCTGGGTATAGATTAGTCCTGGCGCAGATGTGGTTGCAACCGGCTCCACGTTAAAAATATATTCAGGGATTATTTGACGGCAAAATGCTTGAATAGCGTATTGGTCGCCAGCGTGGGCAAACCGCCATCCGGTTGATGATGTAGCCTCAGTTGGGCTGGCATCCACAACCCAGATGTGTTGGCGCGTATAAGCATTAAAACCGGCTTGCCGCATGGTTTCAAAGAGCGGCGTGGTGGCATCCATTTCGGCGAGCATGTGGAAAGCGCCATATTCCCCGGATTGTTTTGCCAGTTGGTCGAGTAGTTTTGCTGCGCAGGGTGTTGAGAGCGCTTCGGCGGGGGTTAGAAATCCGATTGTCGCCGAGGGAAAGCCCACCGGCTGATGACTGATGCCGATCAGTGGGGGAATCTTTTCACTTTGGCAAACCCAGGCGCGAAACCCGGCCAGCGCTGTCATTCCCCCCAGCAGCAGCGCCGGATGCAGTGTGCCGTGTGTAGCTGCCAGAGAGCTATCCAGATAGATACTCTGGCCGCGATAACGGTGCAAAGTTGGGAGATCGCGCCAGCCGAAGGGTCGTAGAAGCATATTATTGGGTTGCTGCCATCTCGACAAAGTATCGGTGGAAGCGGTCATCCGGGGTGAGTTCAGGGTGAAAAACAGTTGCCAGCCAATTTTGTTGGCGCGCAGCAACAATGCGGCCATCGGGCAGCGCAGCAAGGATTTCAGCATCCGCCTGTACGGATTCAATTAATGGGGCGCGGATGAAGATGGCCTGATACGGCGCGTCGTTTTCTGAAACGGATTTGAGAGCGGGCACGTCAAGGCCGATCTCGAAGCTGTCCACCTGCCGACCGAAGGCATTCCGCTCAACGGTGATATCCATCAGTTCGAGCAGGGGCTGCTCCCGGTGGGCATCCTTAGCGAGGAAGATCGCCCCGGCGCAGGTGCCCCAGATGGCTTTCTCGCGCCCAAAGGCGCGTAGCGGATCCATTAATTTGTACGCAATTGCCAATTTGCCAATTGTGGTCGATTCGCCACCGGGGATGATCAGACCATCGAGATCATCCAGATGTTGCGGCAGGCGCACTTCGCGCGCATCTACGCCGATATTTTTGAGCGTAATAATATGTTCGGCAAAATCGCCTTGTAGAGCTAATACACCAATGTTCATAGTTTGACAAGAGACTGGGGACGGGAGACTGGTGCTGGCTCTTTCTGTCCGCGATCTCCCGTCTTTGGTCTTAATTTACCATCCGCGTTGAGCAATCAGATCGGCTTCGGGAATATCCGATACCTGCCGTCCGACCATCGGTTCGCCCAGATTGCGGCTGACTTCGGCGAGGATCGCAGGATTATTGAAGTGTGTCGTGGCTTTGACAATCGCCTCCGCGCGCTTGGCCGGATCGCCGGATTTGAAGATACCCGAACCAACGAAGACTCCATCGACGCCGAGCTGCATCATCAGGGCGGCATCGGCTGGGGTCGCAATGCCACCGGCAGCAAAGTTAACCACTGGCAGGCGGCCAAGTTCTTTGACTTCTTTGACCAGTTCGTAGGGCGCGCCGATATTTTTGGCGTAGCTCATCAACTCTTCATCGAGCATATTTTGCAGGCGACGAATTTCACCCAAAACAGTACGGGCATGGCGTACTGCTTCTACCACGTCGCCGGTTCCGGCCTCACCTTTGGTGCGGATCATGGCCGCGCCTTCACCGATGCGGCGCAAGGCTTCGCCCAGGTTGCGGCAGCCGCAGACAAAGGGAATCTTGAAGTCGTGTTTATTGATATGGTGCGCCACATCGGCAGGCGTGAGCACTTCGGATTCGTCTATATAATCCACGCCCAGCGATTCCAGAATTTGGGCTTCAACAAAGTGACCAATACGAGCTTTCGCCATCACCGGGATTGAAACCGCATCCATGATTTTTAGGATCATTTCGGGATCGCTCATGCGGGCTACGCCGCCATCTGCACGGATATCGGCGGGTACGCGTTCAAGGGCCATCACCGCGACGGCGCCCGCGTCTTCGGCGATACGGGCATGTTCGGCGTTAACCACATCCATAATTACCCCGCCTTTGAGCATTTGGGCCAAACCCTTCTTTACTGCGAAGGTACCAACTTGTTTTTCCATCTTTCTTCCTTTTTCCTTACATTTCGAGCGCACCATTCTTCAGCGAGATGTTGAACAAACTATGAATATTTTCACTGTGAGGCGTGCGCATTGGGTTGAAATTATGCGTGATTGATTCTACCATGTCGCCGATTCGCCGACAATCAACGGTACTGGCGGGACCAGGGCAATCGGCGGCGCAAGTTTGGCAAGCTTTTTTGTTGTGGAATGATATCTAAGGCGCGCTCAACGCGCCAAAACCCCCATGGCGGGCGGCTAATCAAATACCGTAGCCAAAGAATAATTTAGCGTTTATCTACGATAAAGCGTATTGCTGTTCGAATTTTTCCGTCAATCTCGACATCAACGAAGTAAGGAATGCAGGCAATTTCAAGCCCGTCTTCGTTGAGGTAGCCCCTGGCAAGCGCCAGCGCTTTTACCGCCTGATTGACAGCACTCGCGCCAATGGCCTGAACTTCAGCGTGCTGATGTTCACGGAAAACCCCGGCAATCGCGCCCGCCACAGCAGATGTGCGTGAATTTGCTGCGACTTTTATCGTATCAATGTGACCAGTTTCATCGCTCACTGTTTGCATTTTGTTTCCTCTTTTGGTGGGATTGAGGTCACTTGTTTTCATTTTATAGCATTTTGGATTCGGAATCAAGCAGTGATCATTACGGAAGCAGTTTAGTATTACGTCGATTCCCTTGAGTTTCTTCGCAACTTTGTGAAAGTCTTGGCTACTGTTCTTTGAGCCAGCCAAACCCGATGGCGAAAGAGAGCGCGGAAAACATGGCAAGCAGCGCCCCCACGAAGCGGCGTTTCTTTTTGAAGGCGGCGCCTGCAGCAACGCCCAACCCCAGGCCGGCAATTTTGTTGACCTGCATTACAGCAGCATCGGCCTCGATTGGGGTGCGGCCAGCGGCGACAAGACCCCATTTCAGAATTGGGCCGCCATCAATGCCAGGAATAGGCACCAGCGAGACAGTGCTGAGAAACAGGTTCATACCAACCCCAGCATCGGCGATTTCACGGGCTATGGAATTTTGGGATGTTAACGGGCGCAGTAAACGCATCAGGCCCAGTAACAACCCGTTGAACACCGGCCCACCCAGGGCGCGGATGATGTGCTCCCGCGGGGCGACGTCTAAATCATCAATTTCATGATACACACACAGGGGCATCCCCAGGGTTATTCGCAACGCATCCATGGGCTTTTCAACCAGCCGGGCGGCTGCCGCGTGGGCCAGATTATGTCCCCATTCTGAGCCAAGTATCACGGTCATGCTGCCCGCGCCAATCAGCAGATGTTCTCGCATCGGACGCTGGGGGTGCTTGCGGGAAGACTGCCAGGTCAGAAATCCCCATATAATGAACTGGGTTATGGGCAGCCAGGTTTTGCCCACCACCACGACGGGCGTGTTGAAGATTTTCCCGATTGTTTTGGATGCAGTTTGTGGATGTAGGGGAGCAGGTTTTATCATTTGTGTTGTCTCCTCAACCAGTTGGGTCGTTTTTAAAACCCCTCATGGGCATTATAGCATGGGAAAAATTACATTTTTTCTCCACTGTTTGACAAAATTAGGGTACACTTTGGGGTATGTCTCGTTGGATTGGTTTCATCTTGGTTATTCTGATCGGTATTGGCCTGGGGTTATTCTATGGCCTGACGGTTGACCCCGTGGCGTTTGTAGATACCACGCCCGACAGCCTGCGCGAAGATTATCGCGCCGATTATGTGCTCATGGTCGCGGAAGTTTATCAGGCAGAGCGTGATGCCGCCGCGGCAATTGCGCGTTTGGCTTTTCTGGGAGATGAGGAACCGCTGGTGCTGATCCAAAATGTGGCGAAATTCGCTGCCGATGTGGGCTATACCGCGGCCGATCTTGATAAACTCGATGCGCTTTTCGACGCTGTGTTGGCCTGGTACGATAATCCGTTGGGAGATGAGACGCCATGAGGGAGAGTCGGGGTTCGTGGTATTTGCTCAGTGGGTTGATTATCGGTGTGGTGGCGGGGCTGGTGATTTCATGGATGCTGCCGCCTGCCGCGGTTTCGAATTCTGCGCCGAATTCGCTGCGCCCGGATTATAAAGATGCCTACCGCGCGCTGGTGGCTTTGGCCTACGATGCCACGGGCGACCAGACCCGCGCCAATGCTCGTCTGGCTTTGCTGGCGGATGATGATCCAGCCGGGGTGCTGGCTGCGCAGAGTCAGCGTTATTTGGCAGAGGGTTTTTCGTACAACGAAGCCCTGGCGCTGGCGCGGCTTTCGTCGGCGTTGGGTGAAGTTCCTGAACCTGCCCCGCGCACACCCACGGGCCAGGCGGAGTCGCTTGCTACGGTCTCCCCGCTGGATGGTACGCCGGAAGATGGACTTCCCTCGGAGACGGTATCTGCTGAAAACGCGGCAACCACCCTCGAGGTAGAAAGTGAAGCCACGCTTGCGGCGACATCTGGCCCCTCGCCTACGATTACCCTCACGCGCACGCCAATCCCCACGTTCACGCCCCTGCCAACGCTAACGCTCACACCTACGCTTTCACCGCCGTATGTGTTAAAGAATCAGGCGTTGGTTTGCGAGCCGGTTTCACAGGACTCGACGATTCAAATTGTGGTGACGAATGCTGCGGGTGAAGGGGTTCCTGGCGTGGAGGTGATTGTACAGTGGCCGGGCGGCGAAGAGCACTTTTATACCGGTCTGAAACCCGAAATGGGGCTGGGGTATGCCGATTTTGAGATGACCCCCGAACAGACCTATACGCTGCATATTGCCGAGGGCGGCGAGCCGGTTGCCCTGTTTGTGCCCGAATGCGCTGACGGGGGACAACGTTATTGGGGCGGTTGGCGGCTGGTGTTCACGCATCCGTAGAAAAATAAACTTATAGCCACGAAGGGCACAAAGGCACACACAGCAAAAATTTCGTGAACCTTCGTGTTCTTTGTGGTTTCAAATAATCTTATGCTGAAAAATAATCGTCTTTTTTGGATGGCGGCGCTGACCCTGGCGGGGCTGGCTGCCGTGCTGATATGGATTTTTATCCCCAGGCTGGCGGCTAACCCCGATGACGCGGCCGCGGGCAACCGAATTGGCTTTGGCTCCGATGCGGTGCGCGCCGAGATCGTTGCGATTGTGGAAGAGGGTACGGTGCAGGTGGGCAACGTGGAGCAGGAATATCAATTGCTGCGGGTGGAGTTGCTCGAAGGCGATTGGGCGGGTACCCAGCTCGAAGTGGATTATGGCAAACGGCAGACACGCCCCGAGGGGTTGAATCTGGATGTGGGCGATCGCGTGATTGTGAGCGTGGGCAAAAACCTCGATGGTTATATTACGGCCTTTTTTATGGATTTTGTGCGCACGCGCCCAATTGCGGTTTTGTTTGCCACTTTTGTGATCTTTAGTGTGCTGATTAGCGGCTGGAAAGGTGTGCGCGGCCTGATCGGGATGGCAATCAGCCTGGGGGTAATTGTGTTCTATATCATCCCGCAGATTTTGCAAGGCCGCGATCCGCTTTGGGTGAGTGTCAGTGGGGCGTTTTTCTTGCTGGCGGTGACACTGTATCTGGTGTACGGCTGGACGTTGAAAACCCATGCCGCGGTGTTGGGGACGCTGCTCTCGTTGATGATTACGGCGCTGCTGGCGGGCTTTTTTGTCGATCTGACGCGTCTGACCGGCTTCGGCAACGAAGATGTGCTCTTTTTGGTGCAGCAGGCCGATGTGCAGCTTAATTTGCGCGGGCTGGTCTTGGGGGGTATGTTGATTGGCGCGCTGGGCGTGCTGGACGATCTGGTTATCACGCAGGCTTCAGTGGTATTTGAACTGCATGGCCTGGATCCGGGTTTGAGGCTGCGCGAGTTATATCAGCGGGCGATGCGCGTGGGACAAGATCATGTGGCCGCGACAGTGAATACGCTGGTGCTGGCCTACGCCGGGGCCGCCTTGCCGATGTTTTTGTTATTCTCACTTTCGGGGGAGCAGTTTGGCTTTTTACTCAATCTGGAATATGTGGCCGAAGAGGTGGTACGCACATTGGTTGGTTCTTTAGGTTTGTTTGCCGCCGTGCCGCTGACGACGCTGCTATCCTGTCTGATTGCTTTGTATCATCATCGTCTGGGACCCATCCGCCGCTATCTTGGCCCGGAGACGGGGAGCGGCGGACATAGCCATAGCCATTAAAAATAAAGCGCAGTTGCAACTGCGCTTTATTTTTTTGCTGTGTTTCTGAATGTATCTAAATCGCTTATAATTTAGATGATTGTTATCTTGTTTTGAGGGTAACCAACCCCCTGACGCGGTGTTGTATTCATGGGCAGCCAACGATATATAGGAGCGATGGTGAAGGTTTCGAGGTTTGATAACAGGTTATTCCCCTGGTTGGCGGGCGGCATCGCGCTGATGTTGTCTGCCGCGTTTGTGTTGTGGGATACAACCTGGGGAGAACGCCATTCGGAAGCGATGCATACGCTTGTCGAAGCCGTTTTTGTTGCTTTGCTCTTTGGGGTTATATACTGGTTTTGGGTACAGCGAACACGCACACAGGATGAAATGCGCATCCAGCTTCGACAGGCTGAAATTACCAATACCCAAATCCATGAGAGTAGCCGCCGTTTGGAAGCGGTATTTCGCATCAATCGAATATCCGTTGAAGCGAATGATGAGCGCGAAATGATTAATTTGGCGCTGCAACTTTCGGCTGAATTGACGGGTGCCAAAGGGGCTTCATTCGTGCCGTTGGATGAACATTGTCAGCCGTTGGCGGTGATTAATTTTGGTGAGCAGCCTCCGGAGAAGTTGAACGCGCTGATTGAATATCTGGCCTCGCCAGAAGTGCATGAGCGTTGTTCGACTTGTTCGCGTCAAGATGGGATTGAAACATGCCCTATGTTGGCTCAATTCTCTGGAGATGAAATGCGTATCTTTTGTTTTCCGCTTAATCGCGGGGAACATAAATTTGGCATGTTGAATCTGTATATGCCCAAAAAAAGCAATTTGCTACCCGAAACGCGCAGCTTTGTTCAGGCAATGGCTGATGAAATTGCCTTATCGTTGGATGGCGTTCGTTTGCGGCAACGTGAACTGACGACTTTGCGACAATTGCAGCGGGTGCGCGCCAAAGCCGATCTCGAAGGCTTGCTCGCCCAGATGCTGGAAAATGTGCGCGCGGCGCTGGAAACTGATTTCGCCACGCTGATATTGCAAGAGGGCAATAGCGAGAACACAGTACATCGGCTGACTTCGGGCGAAATTCCGGATGCCGGAGGGTCGTTAGTGATGAATTTTCTGATGAGTGCATTGCAATCTGGCGAACCAATTCGGGTTGGGGAGATAGCCAGCGGGCAGGATGCAGCCCATAATAATTGCTCGGTGATGGCTGTGCCGTTGATTTCGCAGAATAACCATACTTTGGGCAGTATCCTGGTGGGGAATCGCCGGGCAACGCAATTCCAGGTGCGGCAACTGGCTTTGCTGCAAACCGTTGCTGGACAAGTGGCCCTGGTGATTCATAACGCCCATCTGATGACCGAATTGGAATATAACACCACACTGGGGGAGCGCACGCGGCTGGCACGCGAAATTCATGATGGATTGGCGCAAACATTGGGTTTTTTAAAACTTCAAATGATTCAAATGCAAAAAGCCTTCGATCAGCAAAATTTCGACCAATTGAAACGCGGCATTACGCTGAGTTATCAGGCTGTTTCGAGCGCCTATGAAGATGCGCGTGAAGCTATTGATGATTTGTTCATGGATCCATCAGAAAATAGTTTTATTGGGTGGGTTGAACAAATTGCGGCTGAGTTTGAAGAAAATACAGCGATAACGGTATCGACCAGTGGCGTTAATGCAGAAATTAATTTGCCGCCCGAAATTCAAATCCAGTTGATCCGGATTATTCAGGAATCGCTGAGTAATATTCGCAAGCACGCGGAGGCAAATCATGTGGTCATCGCGTGCGATTGGCAAGGAAAAGAAGTATTCCTGGAAATCAGTGATAATGGTTGTGGGTTTTTTCCATCGGAAACACAGGGCGCCTCGCGCCACGGTTTGCGTGGTATGCGCGAACGGGCAGATTTGATTGGCGCTGATTTTCAATTGACCAGCCGACCTGGAGCTGGCGCTGCAGTACATCTCCGCTGGACGCCAACCCCCGCGCAGGTTGTGTATGAATAAACATCAAGAATCGATCCCGATTGTTGTTGTGGATGACCATGCTCTTTTTCGCGCCGGTCTGATCAGTTTGCTGGCAGAGATGGATGAGTTTGAGGTGGTAGGCGAAGCCGAAAACGGTGTGCAGGCGCTGGATGTGATCGCCCGCACACAGCCCCAACTTGTGCTGTTGGATGTTAATATGCCCATCATGGATGGGGTGGATACGGTGCGCGCTTTGCGCGCTGCGGGTAGCGATTTGCGCATTGTGATGCTGACGATTTCGAAACGGCAAGGCGATCTGCTGGGGGCCATTCGCGCAGGCGCAAATGGTTATTTGCTCAAAAACACCGAACCGAATGAATTACGTGTTTCACTTCTAACGATTATGACCGACCAATCGGTGCTGGCAGCCGAGGTGACCGGGCAGGTGATGGAAGCTTTGCGCCAGGGACATCGCCATGTGCCGCGCCAATCGCTGACTGCGCGTGAAATCGAGGTGCTTGGCTGCCTTGCACGCGGAATGACTTCTGCTGAAATTGCGGTCACACTGGTAATTTCGCAAAATACAACCAAAACGCATGTGCGTAACATTCTAAAGAAACTGGATGTTTCCAATCGCGCCGAAGCTGTGCGGGTAGCGATGTCGCGAGGGTTGTTGAGAGAATAACAAGATGACAGTCACCTTTCCCGAATATGCGGATTGGAATTGCGTAAAAATACTTATGTCGATAAAAAAAAACCTTATTTTGGCAGTTTCCCTGCCGCTGATTTTGATAGCCTGCGCTTCACAGCCCGCGCCGTCGCTGCGCGAGTTGCCTCCAGCGCTGGTTTGGCAATACGATTCTGGGGGGGCTATTGATCATCCGCCCTTGCGTACTGGCAACACACTCGTTTTTGTGCCGAAAGACGGCCTGTTAACGGCCCTGGATGCCCAAACCGGAGATTTGCGCTGGCAGTTCAGCCCTCCCGAAGGCATCTGGCATCGCGCCTATGCCATGGCTGACGAACAAGTTTTTATCGCTATGGTCGGAGGGAATGTGGCCGCGCTCGATGCGCAAAACGGCGATCTGCTCTGGGAGACGGCGCTGGGGATCAATGCACAGGTTCCGCTGTATGTACTAGACCAAACGCTCTTCGTTGCAACCACCTTTGTGGGGCCAGGCTTGCAGGCCGATCCCCAGGGGCAGGCCAAACTCTTTGCGCTGGATACCCGCAGCGGAGCTATCCGCTGGGAATTTGAATCCGAAAATTATATTTTACAAACTCCCTTTTCGACCGGCGAAGTTGTCTATACAGGGGGCAGTTATGTCAACCCGGCGGTGGATGTGGATGAAGGCGGGCCGATGCGCCTGTACGCGCTCTCGGCGGCGGATGGTCGCCCTTTGTGGGAGTATGTTTCGGAAGATGGATTTGTGAAAGCGGTGTACGCCACTGACGAGATGGTGACGTATATTGCCTATCAGGATTTTCTTTCCGGGGTGGATGCACAAACCGGAACGCTGGCGTGGCGCGGCGACACTGGCAATTGGGTGCCGTCCCTGGCAGGCTCCGGAAACACAGTCTATTATGGTTCGGCCAACACAGTTGTTCACGCCTGGCAAATGGACAGCGGCGAGAGCCTGTGGACGTATAATATCGGTGGCGAGTCGTTCAATTATCTACTGGGCGCGCCAGTGATTGTGGGCGAAACGGTATATTTCATCAGTCAGCGCGGCGATATGATTGCGCTCGATGCCAACGATGGCCGCGAATTATGGCGCATGGCTGTTGATGTCAACGCCCCGCGCGTTGGGCTGACGGTGGCGAATGATTGGATTTATATTGGCGATGCCGATGGTGTGATTTACGCCTATACTGTGCATAAGTAGCCCCCCTGGCTTTTCCCCCCGACAAAAAAAGGAGCGGCAGTTTTCACTGCCGCTCCTTTTTTTGTCTATTTCTTCGTTCCGGCTAAAATTACGGGGCCGTCGCGATTTTCTTCAGTGATGTCGAACTCAACGCCAGGGGCCATACGGTTGTTGCGCAAACGGCCGCGCAGCTTGGAGTGATCCCAATCGTAGTCGGTGGCGCCGACTTCAGATTGGCCGAGCAATGGCACGCCGGGGGGTGAAGAGAGTACATCGCCGCCGAGCATGATACCTTCGTAGGATGACAAATCCATTTCGTGGTAGGAGTTCTCGGTATTGCCGAAGTGGCAGCCGGTGCAGTTCTGCGAGCCTTCGAACCACATATTGGGTTCGGTGAAGAAGGGCAGTACATCGCGTTCGAAAGTCAATGCTGCGCCGCCCGCTTCGAAGGAATCGCTTTCGGGAGCGCCCGCTTCAACCCAGGCGCCGATCAGATCCATAGCGTGCAGATCGCAGTCGTATTCGCCGAGTTCAACTTCAACGCCGTCGTCTGAAACTTCAAGACAGGGGCCGTCGCGGTTGGCTTCGGTGATGTCGAACTCCCATCCGGGTGGCATCCGGTTATTGCGCAGGCGTTCTTTGAGTTTGGAATGATCCCAATCGTAGTCGGTCGCGCCGATTTCAGACTGCCCAAACAACGGCACGCCGGGCGGGCTGGAGAGAGCATCGCCGCCGATCATAATCCCGGCATAGGAACTCAGATCCATTTCGTGGTAGGAATTTTCGGTGTTGCCAAAGTGGCAGCCGGTGCAGGCTTGTGCGCTCTCGAACCATAAACCGTTCTCGGTGAACAAGGGTTGAATGTCGGCTTCATAGGTGGCCGGATAGGTATTACCGTCGATACCTGTGTAGTCGAAGGCCTCCGTTTCGGGTGTGCCAGCCTCCACCCAGGCGGCAATCAGGTCTACGGCTTTGGCGGCTGCGCCTGGGATGCCTTCAGGGTCTGGTGTTACTTCGGGGGTTGGGGAAGGCACTACGGTCAGTGTAGCTGGAGCCTCGCATCCTGCCACGATGAGGGCACTGAGTAGTAAAAGACTTCCCACAAATAAAAGGGTTTGGGGCTTTCTCATATTCGCTCTCCTAAGATAAGTACGAGTAAGAAAGAAATGCACTGCGCTGGTGTCAGTTTTGAAAATAGCGATTACGCGCTTATCGCATGATAATCTTCTTTTAATCATTTGTTAATCCATGCAGGGGGGATTTTGCCGCATCGGAAAGGGTGATTAAAAAATCACCCTTTTGACGATAGAGGGGTGAGTGACAAGGCAAGGTTTATCTTGGTAAAGTTGCCTGAGCGTTTTAATTATTTTCGATCATCTCAAAAAACTTCAAAATTGCACGAAGCGAATGAAAACCACTCAATCTCGTCCCAAGCGTGTTCTGATTGCCTCCAGCCATTCCCTGTTTGGGAATGGCTTGCAACATTTGTTGGAACAGCGCTGGGGGGCGGATGTTCTCATCGTTGGGTTGGTATCCACCACCGAGCAGGCCGCGACAGCCCTGCGCGAACACGAACCCGATCTGGTGGTGGTCGACTACGACGACCAGACTCTCAATCGAGATGAATTTCTGGCACGCTTTATGGAGTTTGAAGGGACTTTGCGGATTGTGTTGCTTTCTCTCGAAAACGACAAAGATGGCGCTGAAGCCATTATTTATGACCGCCGAACAATGCAAGCTGAGCGAATTGATGATTGGATGGAGATGGAAATCCCCGTTAGTAATGAAGATCGCGAATAATACGAAGAAACGAGGAGAAATTCTATGAAACATTTTATTCTTGTAGCCATTCTGGTGGCTATCCTGACCGTGCTCGTCGGTTTCGGCCTGGATACCATTGGCCTGATGCCCGAATTGGCTAGTCTGCAAGGTGTGTTTATTGATCAATTATTCCGAATGCATATTTGGGTAATTTCGTTTCTGTTTGCGCTGATTATCGGCTTTATGCTGTACAGCATCATCGTGTTTCGGCGCAAGCAAGGCGAAGAAGGTGATGGCGATCATTTTGAGGGCCACGCTGGTTTGGAGATCGCCTGGACAATTGTGCCACTGGGCATTGTGATGTATTTTGCCTTTTTAGGTTCCACGGCGCTGGCAGAAACCCGCCGAGCTGACCCGAATGCCTATAACATCACTGTGACTGGGCAACAATGGTCTTGGCGTTTCGACTACACGGATTACGGCTTTAGCTCCGATGAACTGCGCCTGCCGGCTGACCGTCAGGCGTTGCTGATGCTTACATCCACCGATGTGATTCACTCGTTCTGGGTGCCTGAGTTCCGAGTCAAGCAAGATGCCTTGCCGGGGGAAGGCATGGAGCGCGAGTTGCGCATCACGCCCACGGAGCTTGGCCGCTACAAAGTTCGCTGTGCGGAGTTATGCGGCACACAACACGCCTATATGCTTGCCGATGTATTTGTTGTGGAACCAGAAGAGTTTGATGAATGGGTGGAAGAACAACTCAAAGGTGTTTCCAATGATCCGGTGGAGCGCGGCGAAGTCTGGTTTGGGCAATTTGGCTGCACCGCCTGCCACTCGATTGACGGCAGCGACAAAGTTGGCCCGACCTGGATGGACCTCTACGGCAAAGAAGAATCTTTAGCCGATGGCACCACCCTGACCGTCGATGATGCGTATCTGTTCGAGTCGATCCGCGAACCTCAAGCCAAGATCGTCGAGGGCTTTGAAACCGTTATTATGCCGCCTACCGGCGCAAGCATGACCGATCAACAGGTTCAGGATGTGATTGAATTCATCAAGAGTTTGGGTGAGTAGTAACAATTGAAGGTTGAAAGTTGTAGGTTCGAAGAAACCTTCAACTTGTAACTTGCAACATTCGGAGAAGAAATTATGGCAAATCAAAAAGTTAAGTTGTTTTCATTAAGTTTTTTCCGCGGTGTGGTTTTCCAAATTTTCGGCACATTGGCTGGGATGGGATTGGTAATGTTGATCCGTCTGCTGATGGGATTGCCCGCCTGGAATGCGGAGCCGGTTTGGGTGGGCGGCGCTTTTGTGGGCGTGCTCACCTTTCTGGTGGGTGCGGGCGCATTCAGCGATTGGGCTAAGATGGCCTTTGGCGAGGAAGTTCCTGAGCATATCGAGACCGACCCCAATCAACCCGGATGGGCGAAGTATTTCCATATTTCGTATGACCACAAGGTGATTGGCATTCAATACGGTGTGACTTCGGTCTTGTTGCTGGCGCTCGCCGGAACCTTCGCGTTGATCTTCCGCACCGAGTTGGCCGCGGCTGGTCTGCAAGTGGTCGAACTGGATATGTTCAACACCCTGATCGGCCTGCACGGTATGGTGATGATCGCTTCGATCTTGCTCGGTGTGGGTGCGATGTCGAATTATCTTGTCCCGCTGCTGATCGGCGCCAGCGATATGGCTTTCCCCCGTTTGAATGCTTTCGCCTACTGGATTAACGTCCCTGGCGCGCTGCTGGTGGTCAGCAGTCTCTTCCTCGGTGGGTTCGACACCGGTTGGACCGGCTACCCACCCCTGAGCGCGCGCGCTCCCCTGGGGATGCAGATGTTCTTCATGGGCGTGTACTTCATCGGGTTTTCATCCATTCTCGGCTCGCTGAATATCATCGTCACCACCCTGCGGATGCGCGCCAAAGGCATGGGTTTTATGCGCATGCCCATTTTTGTCTGGGCCGCCGTTTCCACCGCGCTAATCAGCCTGACAGCGACACAGTTAATCGGCCTGTCATTCCAGATGGTGATGTTCCAGCGCCTCTTTGGCATGGGTTTCTTCGACCCGGCGAAGGGCGGAAATGTGATTTTGTTCCAGCACTTGTTCTGGTTCTACTCGCATCCGGCGGTGTATGTCTTCATTTTGCCGGGCCTGGGCATTATCAGTGAGTTGCTGCCGGTTTTTGTGCGCAAGCCGCTCTTTGGCTACAAGTGGATTGCCATGTCATCGCTGGGCATCGCGCTGGTGGGCTTCTTTGTCTGGGCGCATCATATGTTCACCTCGGGCATGGCCGAATATTTGCGTGTTCCGTTTATGTACAGCACCATGCTGGTGGCTGTACCCACAGGAGTCAAATTCTTTAGCTGGGTCGGGACCATGTGGCGCGGCAAGATGACTTTTGAAACGCCGATGCTCTTCACATTGGGCGCGGTTTCGATCTTCTTGCTGGGCGGTCTCACTGGCCCGCCTAACGCCACCGTCGCCACCGACTTGCACCTTCACGATACCTACTGGATCGTGGGGCATTTCCACGCCACCATGTTCGGCGGTTTTATCTTCCCCTTCTTCGCTGCGCTTTACTACTGGTTCCCCAAGATCACGGGCAAGATGTACAGCGAAAAATTGGGTAAATGGCACTTTTGGCTGATGTTCCCGGCCTTCTATGTGCAATCGCTCGGCCAAATGCGCGTGGGCCTGCTGGGGATGCGCCGCCGTATCGCCGATTATGATCCGGCGCTCAATTTCGATTTTTCGCATCTGTTGATTACGATTGCCGGTTTCGTGATTGCTATTGCGGTGACGCTCTTCATCATCAATGTGATACAGAGCTTGAAGAAAGGCGAAGTTGCACCCAATAATCCCTGGAATTCGCGTTCACCGGAGTTTTTCTTGCCCTCGCCGGCTCCGGAGCATAACTATGCGGATTATCCCTTTGAGGTGGTTGGCGAGCCCTATGACTACGGGTTAGCGGATGCGCCGTTCGTGAAGTTTGCTGCTGCCCCCGAGGCACCCGCTGCTGATTGATAGAAAGCCTTGTCAGGAAGTCAGGAAAGCCCTAAAAATAATTCATGGCTTCCTGGTTTCCTGATAAAACCAAAAGGAAAAACTGATGGAAAATACTACAAAGCAAAAAGCCTTAAAATTCGGCGTTTATGTCTTTATCATCCTGGCCGTGCTGACCGCAGGTGAATATGCCGTTGCTGTTTTTGGCGGCGCGTGGTGGTCCGTGTTGGTGATTATCGCTCTCATCAAAGCCTGGTTTGTCGTTCAACATTATATGCATCTGCCGCGCTTGTTTGCCGAGGAGGGCAGCCATGAGCACTAATACTTCCGATATTCGTTCCAGCTATGCCTATAAAACCGGCACCAACCGCCTCGGGTTATGGCTCTTCCTGCTCTCGGACAGCTTCGTATTTGCCGGGCTGCTAGTTTCGCGTTTCTATTTGTTGGGGAATACCCGTCCGCACCTGGAGCAGACGCTGGGCTTGGTTGTCACCGCTATGCTGTTGGTGAGCAGCTTCTTTATGAACCGTGCTGAAACGGCGATTGCCCACGGCGATCAAAAGACTTTCCTGAATGGCACGCTGATTACTCTGATCCTGGGTGTTGTCTTCCTGATTGGCGTTGTCGGCGTAGAGTGGCAATTAGCCCCCTTTAGCGCCTCCGACGGCGCACATGGCGCGGTTTTCTATATGATGACGGGGATGCACGCTTTTCACGTACTCACTGGCGTGATCTTTTTGGCAATTGTCTATCGCAATGGGCGCAAAGGATTATATTCTGCCGAAAAGCACTGGCAGGTAGAAGCCGCTGCCGTATACTGGCATTTCATCGATGTGGTGTGGATTTTCTTCTATCCGGCGCTATATTTAATCGGAACGGTTGCTGGATAACTTAGTGAGGCAATGCAATGAAATATACATGTGAAATCTTGCTCGACCTACCTCGCCAGCGCGTGATTGAATTATTCGATAATCCGGATAATTTAGCCAAGTGGCAGGCGGGCTTGAAATCTTTTGAGCACTTTGAAGGGCAGGAAGGGGAACCTGGGGCAAAATCACGCCTTTTTTATGATGAGGGTGGTCGTGAAATTGAGATGGTGGAAACCATTATTGCCCGCAACCTTCCGGATGAATTTTCCGCAACCTATGAGGCGAAAGGTGTCTTTAATAAAATCTCAAATTCTTTTTCTGAAGTAGGTGAGAATCAAACGCGTTGGGTGATGGACTCCGAATTTATATTTAGTGGCCTAATGCGTTTGATGGCCATTTTCATGCGCGGCGCTTTTCCAAAACAAACCTTGAAAGGTATGCAAAGCTTCAAGGTTTTTGCTGAACATGAAGGCGTATGAAAATCAAATTGATCGTGGAATTAGGTATTGGGTTGTTGGTAGGGATTGTGCTGGTAGCAATCGGTGCATTTGTCTTCAAGCAGCCCTATACCTATCAAGGCTCGCTGATTGATCCGCCTGCTCCGACCAGCGATTTCACACTCAAGGCCAATGGCGGCACAACTTTTCAACTGAGTGAGCAGCACGGAAAGATCGTGCTGCTTTTCTTCGGCTACACGCGCTGCCCCGATGTTTGCCCGACCACGCTGTACGACTTCAAGCAAATCAAGGCCAGTTTGGGTGAACAAGCCGACGAGATTCGATTTGTATTCATCACCGTAGACCCGGAACGCGATACAATCGACTTGCTGGGCCAATTCGTCACCGCTTTTGATTCCGATTTCATCGCCCTGAGCGGGGAACTGGACGAGTTGCAACCCGTCTATGCTGCCTACGGCGTTTACCGCCAGAAGAATGATGTCGGCAGCGCGGCGGGATACTTGATGGATCATACCGCCCGTGTGTATGTGATTGATCCCAACGGCAACCTGCGCCTGACGTTTCCTTTTGGCATGGCCCCCGAGGCAATGACAGAAGATATTATTCACCTGTTGAAAGAATAAAAATTTGACTGAAGACGGAAGACGGAAATCCCCTGCCCTCTGTCTCTTGTTTTTCGTCCCCTGTCCCCTCATGCCCCCTTCCTTCCGCCCCTACGCCCACCGCTTGCTGATCGTTTTCCTTGTTGCCCTCGTCTTTGTGGGCATCATCAACGAAGGCGCGCATCTGTTGCTCAAAGATAAAAACGACCGCGCCCCCGAAATGATCGAAATTATTATTCCCGCTGGAACCGCCGATGAAATCGCTGCCGGAGAAGCCCCAATCTCGCTGCCCAAAGAACTGACCTTTGTGATCGGCGATACGCTGCGGGTGAAGAACGAAGACCACACCGACCATGAACTCGGTCCGCTTTACGTTCCTGCCGGGAGCAGCGCCAGCCTGCAAATGGAAGATGCCAACAAATACACGCTGGGCTGCACCTTCACGCCCTCCAAATTTCTGAACTTTGATGTTCGCACACGCACCACGGCTATCTCTCGCCTGCAAGCCTTTGCCCTGGCTACCCCACCAACGGCGATGTTCTTTTTTGTGTATAGTTTGTTGGTTTTCCCGCTCAAGCAGAAGAATAAAATAGACATGCCGTTACAGTCAGCCGACTAGGTCCCATCTCCTGTCATTCTGAGCGCAGCGAAGAATCCCTGTTTCCACACCTATTTTCGGGCTTTCTGTAGTGGTCAACAGTAGCCTGAACACTCTACGGTGTCATTCTGAGGAGCAAAGCGACGAAGAATCCCTGAAGTCAAGCGAAAAAAAGTGCCTGCGTAGGCGATAAATCAAACCACTTTGCAGGGATTCCTCGCTTCGCTCGCTGCGCTCGGAATGACAAGGTTGGACACAATGTTCAAGGTACTGTTGACCACCACAGATTTTCGGGCTTTTTTTTGCGAAAGTTCGTAAGTCCTGATCCAATCAGGTTGTCAGGGATTCCTCATCGCGTTCGGAATGACAAGTACGTTTAATGGAAATATGCTTAAGACATTATTTAGCCGTCGTTATATATTCCTCACCCTCATTGTGCCGCTGGCCGTCATGGTGATGATTCGCTTGGGATTCTGGCAGCTCGACCGCCTGGAACAGCGCCGCGCCTTCAACGCGCATATCGCCGCGGTGTCTGTTGCCCCCTCGCTGGATTTGACCGCCAATGCTCTTGATAGCGACCTTGAAAGCATGGAATATCGCGCCGTTACGGTGAGTGGCGAATTTGACCACAGCCAGGAGATTGCCATTCGTAACCAGGCCTGGGGGGATCAGCCCGGTGTGCATCTGCTCACCCCGCTCAAAATTACCGGCAGCGATCAGGCTGTTTTGGTTGACCGCGGCTGGATTCCTTTGGAGGCTTATCAACGCGGCGATTGGACGGCGTATGAAGTTGCGGGGACAGATGTCATCGAGGGGATGCTCCGCCTTTCGCAGGCAGAACCCACCTTTGGGGGGCGTCCCGACCCCACCCCTCAACCGGGCGAAACACTCCGGGCGTGGAATTTTGTCAATTTGCAGGCCATCGCGCGGCAAATCCCCAATCCGTTGCTGAACGTGTATATCCAGCAAGCCCCTGACGCGGCCAATCTGCAACCGCCCTACCGCAGCCTGCCTGAATTCGAGTTGACCGAAGGTCCGCATCTGGGGTATGCTGTACAGTGGTTTATTTTCGCCACGATTTTGGGCGTGGGTTACCCGATGTACGTTCGCCGAGAGACACATGATTAAGAATTTGCAATTTCGCTCCCCGTTTGCCCGGCTCTCTTTGCTGGTTTTGGTCAGTATGTTGATCCTGTTGATCGGCGGAGCATTGATTCGACAGTTCGGCGCGGCGAATGCCTGTGGCGGCTGGCCGTTGTGCGGGGATGGCCTGGCTCTCCCGGAGGATCGCCTGGAGTGGATGCAGGTTGCTCACCGTCTGACTGTGGGGCTGGTCGGCGGGGTGATGCTGATTCTGCTCCGGGGAGCGTGGCGCTCCCAACGCACGCAGACTCCCATTTTGGTTACCACCACCGCAACCGCCGCGCTGTATCTGTTGCAATCCATGCTCGGCGCGCTGAAAGTGACGCGTGAATTTCCTTTCTATTTGATCGCATTGCATGCTGCCACGGCGGTCGCCGTGTGGATGGCGTTGCTGTTGCAAGTTTATTTTGTGGGGCGGGCGGCGCGTTCGGGTGAAGAAGAAAGCCTGGAAGCCGCCGAAGCTGTACAGCGCGTGGATGTGGCCCGTGATTTTCTGGCGCTCACCAAGCCGATTGTGGTCGCGCTATTGTTGGTGACCACCTACGCCGGGATGGTGATTGGGGCCAAAGCCTGGCCCTCAGTGGCGCTTACCTTTTGGGTGCTGCTGGGCGGATTTCTGGCCGCGGGCGGTTCTGGGGCAATCAACCAATATATTGACCGCTACGACGACATCAAAATGCAGCGCACGCAAAAACGCCCCCTGCCCGCCGGGCGGCTGACTCCTGGCGAGGGGTTGGCTTTTGGGGTGGTGATGACGCTAACTTCGTTTTACTTGCTGGCCGCGTTTGTAAATTTACTGGCGGCGCTGCTCTCGTTGGCGGGGATCATTTATTATGTTTTTTTATATAGTATCTGGCTGAAAAAAGCCACTGTGCAGAATATCGTCATCGGTGGCGGCGCGGGGGCGATTCCTCCGCTGGTGGGTTGGGCTGCGGCTACGGGGAGCCTTAATATTCCGGCGCTTTTTCTCTTTGCGGTGGTCTTTATGTGGACTCCACCCCACTTTTGGGCGTTAGCCATCGTGCGCAGCAAAGATTATGCCCGCGCCGGTGTCCCCATGCTGCCGGTGGTGCGCGGCGAAAAAGAGACCCGCACGAAAATCTTCATCTACACAATTGAGCTGGTTGTGCTGACGATGCTGCTGCCGATCTTTGGTCTGGGGGGGAGTATCTACCTTGTGCTGGCAGGTTTATTGGGCATCTGGTTGCTAACATCAGCCTGGAAAGTTTGGCGGCAAGGGGGTAATAAACTAGCCTGGAAGATGTACCGCCATTCGAGTATGTATCTGGCCTTTTTGTTCATTGCCCTGATGGTGGACGCGCTGAATTAGACCCGAAAAATAAGGGTGTGGGCAGCTTTGCTGCTCACACCCTTATTTTTCGGGTATCCCCCTATGGGGTTCGACTTTGAAGATTTTGAACGCCCACTGCACCGCCGGGCCAATCAGCATGGCAAAGATCACTGTCCCAACGCCTGCCGGGCCGCCGAGCAGCCAGCCCCCAATCACCAGAAAGACCTCAATCGTGGCGCGCCCGCGGCGCAGGCTCCAACCACTAATGCGTTTCACCGCCAGCATCAGGCTATCGCGCGGGCCTGCACCTGCATCCACACCGATATAAATCGCCGAAGCAATTCCCATCAGCAGCACACCGGAGAGCAGCATCCCCAATTGGGCGATGAAGTTCCCGGTAAGGGAGGGTAGAAAATACAGCGAAAGGTCTTCCCACGGGCCAATGAAGAGGATATTGGTCAGCGTACCCCAGCCGATTTGTTCGCGCATAATTGCGGAGCCGCTGAGTACCAGCAGCCCGACGATGATGCTCATTGTGCCCGGAGTCAGCCCGGCGAGTTGCGCCAGCGCCACTTCCAGCATCACCCAGGGACTTGTCCCCAGGTTGGCGCGAATGAGTAAAGCGATTGACAATCCAAAAAGGGCGAAGCCAATTTGGATGATTAGAAAATCGCGAAAAAAAGTATTCCAGCGAATGGGTTTGAACATTTATCTCCTGTTTATGGGGTGTGCAACGGTACTTAGGGGTGAATTACAATTCATAAACTCTGTATTATAATAAGCGCGTCCTATTTCTTAAAACAGTGAAACTTTGCAAGTTTTAGAAGGAGTATACAATGAAAAAATATATGTTATGGTTTGTTCTTGCGGCCGTAATGGTTGTTACACTAATTAGCGTTACAGGCGCGGCCGCGGCTGAGCAGCGCCCGCCGATGATCCCCGCGCTAGGCCCGGGCCAGTATGCGATGCCTGCATCGTCCTATCCAGCCTATCCGGGCGGACGTGTGCAGAACTATGTTGTGTTTATTGCCACTGCGCCAGGGACGGCTTGCTTTATTAACCCTTATGCCTCTGTTGGAGAATTTGGTCATATCCATGCGGTTGCACTTCGTCAGTTGGATAACGGCAAATGGGTGAATAACCAAATGGAAAAGAACCGTCGCACAGAAGTTTCAGTGGGGGCTGGCTATCAGCGTTGTGCTGAAGTGCCTTATGCGGGTATCTGGGCTTTCCAGGGCTGGTAAATCGATACGAATATTTTGTAGTTGACGTGGGGCTGGATTATTCTGGCTCCACGTTTTTTTATTTCGTCTTGACAACTGGCGTAGAGCGCCACCTAAAACGCCCCCAAGCCATTCAGATATTTCGAGTTTTGTGTACAGCGCAAAGGGAATTGTGCTAACGAATTGGCAATGCGCGCATGGTCGGCTTCGGCGGCTTTCATTTCGATGATGACATTATCAAGTTGCAATTGGGGGAAGTTGAGATTGGGCCTCAGCCCAAAAGCTTGCTCGAAGGCGCGCATCTGATAATCGAGCGTCACGCGAATGCGCCCATCCATGCTGATATAGTATTCGCGTTGATAGTGGTTGATGAGCACCGGGATCAGATTTTCCACCAAAAAGATGAATTCATGGGTGCATTCCTGTTTCAGGACGGCTGCGATCTCTCCCCAGTTGAGACGGGCGATATCAATGGGCCCCATAATCTTCTGGGTGGTTTTATACCCCAAGAAACCGCGTTTTTTTTTGATCTCAATTTGTCCCCCGTTTGCCAGCCAGCTTTCTCCATACCAGCGAAAACGGAATTTTTCGCGATTGGCTGCCCCGTTAATATGATCTTTCATCAGGTCGCGGTCGCGGGTGTCGAAATAAATATTATTCACCTGGCGCGGCGGGTAAGCAATTTGAAAAGCATTAGGATGCGTAAAAACCCAACTGCGCACTTCGCCCAGATAGAGTGCATCGGCGACCATTTTTATTTCATAGCGGTAAGGATTGTTGTTCATTTGCCCAAAATGCCCTGCGTATACATGGCATCCACATCAATATTTTCTGTGGGAATGCTTTCGCCATTCAAGATGATCTCACTATCGGTCTGGCAGATGGCGGGCACCGCGGTATTGAGCAGTTCAAGCTCGTTGGCTTCAATCATAGCCGGGCCGTATTGTGGCTTTTTGATATATGCGGCCAATCCCACCACATGCGCCGTATCAATAAGGCTGTTGCTCACGCGAACCAACGACAGGTCTTTACTGGCGATACCGATATTGACATTGCGAATGACCAAATTTTCCAGCGTGATCGCGCTGCCCTCACCTGCCGAAATAGCCTTGTCGGCAATGTTGGCGAAATACGAATCGCTGATACTGACGTGAGACCCACTGACATCAAAAGCGTCGCCCTGGATGTCATGGAAACTGCAATTCATCGCCGATCCGGTGGTGAAATCGCCGTCAAAGGCATCGGAGGGGGTATTGCGGAATTCGACGTAGGAAAACTCAAATGGGGAACGGATCACGTTAAGAGCATCTTCGGTGGCGTTATCGCCAATGATGGAATGCGATATTTCAACGGCGCTTTCGTAAAAAGTCACGCCGCCGGTCAATACCCAGCCGGGGGTAGGAATTCCGGCGGTCTTCTCAATTTGCACGTAACGCAGTTGCGATGTTCCCGACGCGTTCAGCACCACCATTCCGCCCCAGTTTTCGCCCTCAGCGGTCAATAAAATTGGCGCATCTTCGCTCCCGGCCATTTCCAGTGTTCCGGAGACGAAAAAGATATTTCCCTCACCAAAACGCAGGCTGGTATTCTCTGGAATAAAGAGCGTATAGCCTTTGGGTATAATCAAATCGCCGTTCACACGCCAATCGCCGGGGATGATGGCAAGTTGCCCATCACCCAGCAGTGTGAGAAATTCGTGCGCGGCCAGGGCTTCTTCCAGTGTGCTGGTGGGTTTGACGCCCGCGATGACGCTATCGGGCAGCTGATTCGGGTAAATTGGAATGGCATAGGATTGCGATCCGCCGTAAAGATTGGTCTGCAAGGTCAGGATTTCGCCCTCGGGGGGGGATTCCCGCGTCCAGGCGGCTGGCCGGAATGGAAAATGAAGCGGGTACTGCATAATTGGTATTACTACTCTCAAGCAGAATCTCGGCTTCGGGGGTGACGATCACCTTCGATGTGCAGCTATCGAGCAGGCACCAACCCGCCTCGATAGTTAAAACTTTGTCACCAAGAACCAACTCGCGGAGTTGGACCGGCAGCACCATCAAATTAATCAGGTCAAGCTGCAAGAAGGTTTTTCCATCCTGCTCCACAAAATGATAATAACCGCGGATGGGCTGTACCGGATTCAGGTTGCGAGCGAGTAAATCGCGGCGGATTTCCAGCGTTTCCCAGGGGAGTTGCAAGTTGGGGTCATCGGCGTATTCTTCTAACAGTAGATTGTAGTAGCCTTCCAATTCGGGGCCAATTTCTGCTCGGAGCGTTTCGAGATATTCCGGTGCAGTAATGTGCTCGAGGGTTTCGACATAGGCTTTTTGCACGCCGGGCGCATCGAAGAGCCGGGAGTTGTAAAAGGGGTAGGCCAGTTGGTTGCGTTCAAAGCTGGGATGAAAAACCAAGCCATCAAAAGCAACCGGCTCGAGCAGGCTGGTGACCGGGTTGAAGTAGAAACGGTCGTTGTGCCAGATCGTGCCGTGTCCGCCGCCCCATAAGTCGGTGATGGCGAAGTATTTGCCCCATAATTCTTCATCAAGAGCCTGATCGGCAGAAAGCAGGCCGTGTTGCAGCGAATACAACAATGCTTCGGCGGCCTGAAATTCTTCGCTGAGTATTTCGCTGTTGCCAACCCGAGTGCCGCGGAAGGGGGTAATTTCGCTGTTGGCGGGGTTGTGTACGAGCCAGAAGCGGCCCAGATCGGTATTTGTGCCCATAAAGTTGCCCCAGTCGTACCAGGGCAAATTTTCACTGAAGCGTAAAATGATGCCTTCGCGCCGCTCTTGTGATTCGAGTAAATCTTCGCTGAAGCTTTCTTCGAGGGCATAGATACCTTTATGTTCGCCATTGATGATGACATTGACAAAATGATAGCGGGTTGCCAGGATGCCTTCTCGAAAGAGAGTTTGATGGTAGCCCCAATCACTCATAAAGGTGCGGGTTTGCGGTCCTTGCAGTGATAACCGTCGCATTCCTAATACTGCACCGTCGTTTTCGGTGACATGAATACGAAACGACCATTTATCGCCTTCAAGATGATCTACCACGTCACCTTTGAGACGCAATTTAATATTCAGAGTTTGCTCGTCGTTGTAGCGCATTTTGGCGGGGACCATATCGTCATCCGATGAATACAGTACACTGATGGCGAGGGCTTCTTCGCGTTTAGCTTCGATTTGCAGCATCGCCGAAGGGAATATCCAGAAAAACAGTTGCCAGCCCGTTGGCCTGGTAAAGTTGGCGTTCATTTTCAAGCTCGGCGGCGACTTCGTTGGCGGCTTCAGTGAGAATTTCGGGGGTTTCGGGCCGCCAGGTGCCGCGCAGAAATGATGTGATGCGTTCTGCGTATCCGGCGCGGTAAAACAACATTCCGCCCAGAAAGGCGATGATGATTACAATCAACATTCCCCCGTATAGCCCGTATGAGTTGAAGAACGTTTTCAGGCTCTTGCGTGTTTTTTTGTATTTGATTTTCATAATTGAACTTGGAGCGTCTGGGAGTAGAAAGGCTGCAAAAAGGATATACGCGGGTTGCTACGTACCCTATATATCTTTTTTGCGGAATTCTTCAGCATTATCCGCCCAGCAGGTTATTCTGCTCCACAACGCTGATCGTAGCATGAGCGTATTTTTCGTGAATGCGGTTAGAAATACGGGCAATAGCATCGGCCTTGCGCGCGCTGAAATAGAAGACCAGGCGCATTTCATTGGCGGTAGTATCGAAGCGGCGCAGGTCAATGCTTTTGAGTTCTTCGCCAAGTAATTCATTAATATAGGCAAACGTGGTCTCATCGCTACCTGATTCCAGAGGCAGAGCGATATTGAGATACAGACTGTTGCGCGTCGAGAGCTTGAAGCCTTTGTTGATAAGTTTGCGCAGCAAGAGATAGCTCATCATCACGGCGAACGCCGCCAGTGTTGGGATGCGCTGATCGGCGCCGAGTCCTAGCCCGATGGCGATCGCGAAGAACAGGAAGATCAACTCCTCGGGGTCTTTGATTGCCGTGCGGAAGCGCACAATCGAGAGCGCGCCGACCAACCCCAGTGATAGCGCCAGCGACGATTTCACCACCGAGATAACTAGCAGCGTAATCATGGAAAGCAGCGGCAAAATAGGGGCAAACTTCGAGCGGTTGGTCAGCGAATCGCCGAGTTTGGCGTAGTAGATTGCCAGCAGAACAGACAAGCCCAAACCCAGCAAAAGATTGAAGAGCAAGGTTGGGATGGAAAGCGGGGCGGGATCGGTGAAATTCATATAATTACTCCAGCGGGTACCCTAATCTTGAGGATATTGTATTCGTAATCAAAGGATTATACATTATGCGGTGTAAAAAAGCATTCTGCAGAAAGTTCTTTGCTTGACACCCAAAACGTTTTGGTTTATGATAAGCGAGCATCCAAAACGTTTTGGTAAGATATTAGCATATAAGGAGCGGTATGCCGATTACGCTAAAAGATTTGGCAGAAAAAGTGGGGAAATCGGTCACAACGGTTTCGCGCGCCTTGCATGACTACGATGACGTCAGCCCGGAGACAAAAGAACTGGTCCGCCGCACTGCAGACGAGATGGGCTATATCCCCAACATTATGGCTCAGCGTCTGCAAAAGCAGCGCACCGATACACTGGGTTTTATCTTGCCTACATTTGGCCCTCGTTTTTCCGACCCATTTTTTAGCGAGTTCCTGGCCGGTATCGGCAACAAAGCCGCTAAATTAGGTTACGATCTTTTGGTTGCCACACAAGCACCCGGCGAACAAGAGTTGGCTGTCTATCGCCGAAATGTGCAAAGCTACCGCGTAGATGGTTTCATCATCGTTCGAACGCGCCGACAAGACCCCCGCATTGAATACTTGTGTGAAAGCAATTTCCCTTTTGTCGCTTTTGGGCGTACAGAGAGTCCGTGTGTGTATCCCTGGGTTGATGAAGATGGTGAATATGGGATGCGCCTGCTTGCACATCACCTGGCCGATTTAGGCCACAAATCAATTGCTTTTATTGCAGCTCCCGATCATTTGATGTTTGCGCATGCTCGCCTAATGGGGTTTCGCGAAGGATTGATTGAAAGGGGAATTCACCTGGATCCAACCATGGTTATTGCCGGTGATCTGACCCAACGTGATGGGTTTAGGCAAGCCAGCCAATTATTAGAGCGCACAAATCCACCGACGGCGATTGCGGCATGTAACGATCTAATGGCGCTTGGAGCAGTGAGCGCCGCCCAGAAAAAAGGGCTGATTGTTGGTAAAGATATTGCGATTACCGGTTTCGATAATATTCCGCTCGCCGAGCACAGTCATCCTCCGCTGACCACCATTCACCAGCCCATTTATCAAATTGGTGATATGGTCAGCGAAATGCTCATTAAATGTGTTAAGGGGGAAGATTTGGAATCCAAATCCGTAATCCTGGAACCTACGTTGGTTATTCGCGAAACTTGCGGTGGAAAATAATGAGAAAGCATTATGGTAAAAGGAGGTGATGCGAAGAGAAAATAATTTTCGAGAACGTCTTGAAGTTGTACGAGTGACCCTTTTAAACTATTTTGGAGGATTAGACACTATGAAGAAGTTTTCTATTTTAATGATGGTTGTGCTGATTAGCTCGCTTTTCTTGATGGCTTTTGCGCCTCGACAAGAACAAACTGTGATCGAATTCTGGACAACTGACAACGAAGAAGCCCGTATTGACGTATACGAAGCCATCGCAGACGCGTTTATGGCCGAACATCCAGAAGTTGATCTGCGCATTGTACCCATTGAAGAAGCGGGCATTGCCCAACGCATTGCTACAGCTCAAGCTGCGAATCGCTTGCCCGATATTGTTCGTATGGGCATTGAGCGTGTGTCTTCTTTCGCTGCCGATGGCATTCTGGATGAAGATGCCGCTGTTGCTACTATTCAGAGCATTGGTGAAGATGATTTCCGCGCTGGCCCGTTGGCAATGGTCACCGACCCTACCACCGGCAAATACGCGGCTGTTCCCTTTGACGGCTGGATTCAGGCCATTTGGTACCGTGGCGATATTTTCGGCGAAGCTGGCTTGAATGCTCCTGTTACTTGGGACGACATTAATGCCGCTTGCGACGCCCTGCCCGGCACCGGCAATTTGCTTTACGGTCTCACATTGGCAACCGATCCTGGACAAAATTATCCCCATCAGGTTTTCGAGCAGGTTGCCATGTCGAATAATGCTTGGCCTTTCGATGCCGATGGCAATGTTAGCATGAATACACCCGAAATGGTTGAGGCCCTGGCTTTCTACAGTGAACTGCAGCGTTGTGCGCTGCCTGGCCCGCAATACTGGCGCGGTGCGCGTGAAGCCTACGAACTGGATCAATCTGGTATGCTATTCTACAGCACCTACATCATGGACGACCTGGTTGATGGCTCCGGCCTTGAAGCAGGTGGCGCTGTTGAAATCCCCGTTGAAGATTTGGCCGGCAAAACAGGCTTTGCAGCCTCGATGGAAGGCCCCAACGGAGCGGCATCTTACGGCCAACTGGTAACCTTGGGCATTCTGCAAGGCGCAGACCCCATGTCCCAGGAAGTTGTTAAGTTCTTCATGGATGGACAGAACTACCAAGATATTTTGGCTCTGGCCCCCTTTGGAAAAGTCCCCGTGTTGGAAAGCGCGGTTGAAGGTTGGGCTGGACTCAGTGATTACTTCGCCAACTATTCCGAAGATACCCTGGCGCAAATTGCCAATGGTTTCGAATCCATGCAACGCTGGCTCTTCCGTCCCGATTACGACGCTACCCAGCGTGCCGTAGTTGGTGATATCGAGGGCCGCTTACTGATTTCACAGGCCATTAGCAATATTGCCCTTGAGGGTAGCATGACCCCTGAAACTGCGGCAGAATGGCTGCAAGAGCAGGTAGAACTGCTGTACACTGAACGCCAGAGCGAGTAAGATCGCCTGATGTTTGTGGGGACGCAGTTTCGGCTGCGTCCCCAACTATTCTTCAAACTACTCCCGGTTTGGAAAGGAAATACCATGTCCATTGCAAGCAAGCCAAGCCACTGGAAATCCCTTCGAGCGCGTGAAACGCGTTTGGCCTGGACGCTGATTTCGCCAACTGCTCTGATCGTTTTTGGCCTGGTTATCTTTCCGGCAATTTTTAGCGTGTGGGTGAGCTTTCACGATGTAGGCCTGCATAACCTGAATGATGTTTTCCATGCTCCCTTTGTTGGATTTGAAAACTACCGCAAAGTATTTGAAGATTTTGCTTTCAAATTTCAACCGGGACAAAGCTGGGGAGCGGCCGTTACCAGTGTGGTATATTCATTTGCCGCTACCTTCCTCACAATTATCGTTGGACTTATTGCTGCGTTATTGCTGAACCGCCCATTCCGCGGCCGCGGTATTACCCGGGCGATTTTTCTCTTCCCATACGTGGCGCCGATTGTGAGTGTTGCCTTTGTCTGGCGTTGGATTTTAGACCCGCGCCCATCGGGGGTTGTGAATGATATCTTGATGAAGTTAGGGGTGATTGATCTGCCCATGGCCTATCTCTCGTCACGCGGCCTGGCTCTGCTCCTGGTGATTATCTTTGAAGCCTGGCGATATTTCCCCTTTGCAATGTTGATGATTTTAGCCCGCCTACAGGCCGTGGATAGCACTATGTACGAAGCCGCCGAAGTAGATGGTGCCAATACCCTGCAAAAATTCTGGAATATCACCATCCCTGAGTTGCGCTATGTGTTAGGAGCTATCTTCCTGTTGCGCCTGATGTGGACTTTCAATAAATTTGATGATATTTTCCTGCTAACCGGCGGTGGTTTTGGTACCCGGGTTTTGCCCGTACTCACCTACGAATTTAGTTTTCGCTTATTTGATTTTGGTCGCGGGGCAGCTACCGCAATGATCTTGCTGACGATTTTAGCAATTTTTATGGCATTTTATATTGGCATTGTGATGCGGAATAGCGAGGAAGATTAACCATGGATACTGAACGTAAGAGTTTTATTGCCCACTTGGCCGCATGGATCACCTGGCCGCGCTTGATTTTCTCACTGACTTTATTCTTTTTCCTCACTAGCATCTTGTTTCCCTTCTACTGGATGGTTAGCTCATCTTTCAAGACACGTGCCGAAATTGGGGGCCGCGAGGCGGTATATATCCCTGAAGCATTGCGTCTGGATGCCTACAAAGAGCTTTTTGATCCAGCGCACCCCAGTTATCAAGAATTTGGTGCCAATATTCTCAACACACTAAAGGTATCGCTTCCTACCGCTTTTATCGCCGTCTTTTTGGCAGTTTTGGGATCATATGCTATCGCGCGTCTGAAGTTTAAGGGAAAAACGGTTTTGCTGAACAGCATTCTGTTGGTTTATCTCTTCCCTGGTGTGCTACTGATAATCCCGCTTTTTGCCATGTTGGCGCAAATCGGCGACCGTATCGGCTTTGACGTTCAAGATAATCTTGGGGTTCTGATTTTCACCTATCTGGCGCAAACCCTGCCCGTTGCCTTGTATATGCTGACCAATTATTTCCGCACCATCCCTGATGAGATCGAGCAGGCTGCTTTGATTGATGGCTGCTCTCGCCTGGATGTGATCTGGCGCGTTACCCTGCCGCTGGCCATCCCCGCGTTGGTATCTGTCAGTATCTATACATTTATGATCGCCTGGAACGAATTTCTCTATGCGTTGGTTTTCCTTAATGACCATAATATGTTTACGATGCCGATCAAGATCAACACCATTTTCAACGACCCCACCCCGCGGCCCCATGTTGTTATGGCGGCATCTACGATCATGACCGTGCCTATCGTCTTGCTTTTCTTGGCAATGGAACGCTATCTGGAAGAAGGGTTGACTGCGGGCGGCGTCAAAGGCTAATATCTCAGGGCTTTGACCGCGCTGTAGAAAAAGGGGCGCTGTTTGCGGAAAGAAAGCTGGCTATCCTTAAAGCTATGGGCAAAAACATCGGCATTCTGCACTATATCGCGGGTTTCACCGATGGTGTTTCCCTGGAAATGAATAAATGGAAACGCGTTCTGGAAGGGATGGGGCATTGTGTTTTCCTATGCGCGGGAAAAATTGGCACAGGTGAGGGTACCCTCATCGATGAGTTGTACCATCATCGTCCCGATGTGCGGCTGCTTAATTACAATACTTTTCGAGCGTTACGTGATTACCCCGATATAAATGCTTATCGTGCCGAATTAGGTCGTCTATCGGATGCGATTGAAAAGAAACTTTTGGCGTTTATTGACGAAAAACAGATTGATTTTCTAATTATTCAAAATATCTGGTCGGTTGGCATCAATCCGGCCGCCGCGCTTGCGCTTGCCAATGCTGTGCAAAATCGTCAGTTGCCGGTATTGGCGCATCATCATGATTTTTACTTCGAACGCCCGACCGATATCCTGACCAACGCTGCTGCGCTCGAACTGGCCGATTGCTATCTACCGCCGCGCAACCCCCTGATTCAGCATGTGGTCATAAATTCCCTGGCACAACAAAAATTACTGGCGCGCAAAGGTATTGCGGCAACGATTGTGCCGAATGTATTCGATTTCGATGCTCCGCCCTGGCAGATAGACGAGTATAATAGCGACTTCCGCGCTCAAATTGGCTTGCAAGCGGGCGATATTCTTGTACTTCAGGCCACGCGTCTTGTCACACGCAAAGGCATCGAGTTGGCTCTGGATTTTATCCACGCTCTGAATGCCCCCCACCGCCGTGCCAAACTGGAAAAACATGGCATCTATAACGAGCTTAAATTTACGCCCAAGAGCCGCATTGTTTTAGTCTTGGCTGGCTACGCCCTTGATGATCGTACCGGGCGTTATAAAAATTTACTGGTCGAAAAGGCCAAACAACTGGGTGTCGAAGCCCTGTTTATTGAAGATATCATCGACGAAAGCCGTACCATTCGCAACGGTCAGAAAATTTACTCCCTTTGGGATACTTATGCCCACGCTGATTTTGTTACTTATCCCAGTTTGTGGGAAGGTTGGGGCAACCAATTGCTGGAAGCCCTGCGCGCCAAATTACCTGTGATGCTTTTTGAATACCCGGTCTATCGGGCCGATATCAAAGACAAGGGTTTGCGGGTTGTCTCCCTGGGCGGCACCCTGGCAGGTTATACAGCTTATAATCTGGCAACCGTCCCGGCAGAAATCATTGAACGGGCTGCCGATCAGGCGCTTGAATATCTGATTAATGCCGAACTGCGCCGTGAAACTACTGAGCATAATTTTCGCATTGCCAAGGAACACTACTCGCTCCACGCACTGCATAATCATCTTCATCAACTCACCCGTGCCGAATAAAAAAAACGCTTCCCTCGAAAAAAAACTCTACGACCACATCGCCTTCATTTACGGTCAGGATCGCGCCGCAGCTATTCATCAGCGGTTGCTCAACCAACTTAACCAATTCAACGCTCTTTTCCCGCGCCAATCTCAACCTTCCCGGAACAACCGCGTTACGGAGCGCGATTCGGTGCTGATCACCTATGGGGATATGATCCAGCACAATGGCACGCGCCCGCTACAAACCCTGGGGGAGTTTCTCCAGAACTATCTTGCCGAACTCATCAGCACGGTTCATATTCTGCCGTTTTTTCCCTATTCATCGGATGATGGTTTTTCGGTGATTGATTATCGTCAGGTTAATCCTGAGTTGGGCGATTGGGAAGATATTGCCAGCCTGGGGGAGCACTTCCGCCTGATGTTTGATGCCGTGGTCAACCACATCTCGGCCCAGAGCATGGAATTTCAGGGCTACCTCAAAGGTGATCCTGCATTTGAAACATTTTTCCTGTCCCTGAAGCCGGATACCGATCTATCCAGCGTATTCAGGCCGCGTACAACCCCCGTACTGACACCATTCCAAACGGCTCGCGGCGAAGAATATATCTGGACAACCTTTAACGACGATCAAATTGACCTTAACTACGCCAGCCCAGATGTATTGCTCGAAGTCATTGATGTGCTGCTATTCTATATTGCCCATGGGGCAGAACTTATTCGTCTGGACGCGATTACCTTTATCTGGAAAGAAATTGGCACAACCTGCGCCAGCCTGCCGCGCACCCATCGTCTTGTACAGTTAATGCGTACCGTTTTGGATCTGGTCGCCCCGCATGTCATCATTATCACCGAGACGAATGTACCCCACAAAGAAAATATCTCGTATTTTGGCAATGGCGCAGACGAAGCGCAGATGGTTTACAATTTTTCGCTGCCACCGCTGATACTGCACACCTTTCATACGGGGAATGCTACATCCCTTTCGCAGTGGGCCGATTCGTTAACGCTGCCCTCCGACCGCGTGACCTTTTTTAACTTCCTGGCCTCCCATGATGGCATTGGCCTGACACCGGCGCGCGGGATTTTGTCTGAAGCAGCGATTAATGCGATTGCCGAGCGGGTAGAAGCTTTGGGGGGCTACGTATCGTATAAGAATAACCCGGATGGTGGGCAGGCCGCCTATGAACTGAATATTAATTATCTGGATGCGCTGTGCGTTCCCGGGCCAGTCGAGCCGATTGCGTGGATTGCCCGCCGCTTTTTGGCGGCGCAAGCGATTATGTTGGCCTTGCGCGGGGTGCCGGGGATTTATTTTCACAGCCTGTTTGGCTCGCGCGGTTGGCGAGATGGCGCTCAGCAAAGTGGCCGCCCGCGCACCATCAACCGACGAAAACCCTTCCTTCGGCAGATTGAAACCGAATTAGCCGACTCCAACAGTTTGCGGCAGATAGTATTTCGCGGATATGCGCATCTATTGCGCCAACGTACTGCGCATCCGGCCTTTCATCCCAATGCAGAGCAGCAAATTGTATTTTGCCACGCGGCGGTCTTTGCCATGTGGCGGCGTTCGCCGGAGCGGAAATCGGCCGTTTTGTGTTTACACAACGTATCTGCTGAAACGCATGAACTCCATATTCTCTTGCAGGTAGAGACCCAAACCCTGCGAGATATGCTTACTGGGGCTGTATTTTTAGCGCGTGATGGTTTGCTCAACTTGAGTCTTCAGCCGTATGAAGTCCGCTGGCTGGTTGCGGAAAATGCCTGAAAGATTTTTGACGCATACATTACGACAACATCCTCAGGGAACGCGCATTGCCCAAATGCTGGCCGCGGCGATTGAGGCCGTAGAGCCAGCCCAGGCTGTAGCCAACGCAATGCGCTGCCAGGGGGCGCGGCTGGCTGTTGGGGGGCAAGAATTTGATCCGGACGATTTTGAACAAATTTACCTGATTGGTGCTGGAAAGGCGAGCGCACCCATGGCCCGCGCCGCGGCCCAAATTCTGGGAGATCGGCTTACCCGCGGGATTATCATCACTAAAGATGGGCATCGGGAAACCGGCAAACTCCCTGGGATAGATATTTTCGAGGCCAGCCACCCCTTGCCAGATATGCGCGGCATCGCCGGGACGCGTAAAATCATCGAGTTGTTGCAAACTGCCGGGGAGCAGACGTTGGTAATCTGCGTGCTTTCCGGTGGTGGCTCCGCTTTGTTAACAGCACCCACCCCCGGGGTCAGCCTTGAAGCCCTGCGCGGGCTTACCGATCAACTACTTACCTCTGGCGCGTCCATCCACGAAATCAATACCATCCGCAAGCATCTCTCACAAATCAAGGGCGGACAATTAGCAAAATTGGCCTATCCGGCTGCGCTGGTGACGCTGATCCTTTCGGATGTGGTGGGTGATAATCTCGAAATTATTGCCTCCGGGCCAAGCGTTGCCGACCCAAGCACGCTGGCGGGTGCCGCCGCAATTTTGGCGCAATATGGCCTGGCTGCGCCCGGCGCGCTGGTTGAAACCCCCAAACCGGGTGAGCCAATTTTTGAGCGTGTGCAGAATGTATTGGTTGGAACAAACCGGTTGGCCGCTGAGGCGGCGGTGAAAAACTGGGGAACTGGGAGTAAAGTTTTGCGCACCGATTTGGTGGGAGAAGCCCGCCATGCAGGCGAATGGTTAGGCGCGCAATTTGATGCAATTCCCCGCGGCGCGTGTTGCCTGGTGGGTGGCGAAACTACGGTCACGTTTTCGGGACGTGGCGAGGGGCTGGGAGGTAGAAACCAGGAGGTAGCGCTTGCCGCTGTGCGGCAACTGGCTGGCATGGCCGATGCGATGCTGATTACCCTGGCGACCGATGGCGGCGATGGCCCCACCGACGCTGCCGGAGCCGTGGTAACGGGGGATACCCTGGCGCGCGCCAAGAAATTGGGCCTGAACCCCGATGATTTTTTGGGCAGGCATGATGCCTACCATTTTTTTGATGCTTTGGACGATTTGCTAAAACCAGGTCCAACGCGGACGAATGTTAATGATCTGAACTTTTTGATTCGTTAGCGCTGGGTGTTTCATCGAGTAGAATTGTGGATGCTCGGTGAGCAGTTAAAATTTTGTAATAATGGCGAAAGACATTATTTCACCGTGACGTCTGGAATAAAATGACGATTAGCATCTAGAGATGGCTGTAATTTCCAACTGCTGATTTCTAAAAGGAGTTTATTATGAAACCGAAAGCAGATATTGGCTTGATTGGCCTGGCCGTGATGGGCCAGAATTTAGTCTTGAATATGAACGACCACGGCTACACAGTAGCTGTCTATAATCGCACCACCAGCAAAGTCAGCGACTTTATGGCGGTTGAAGCCGTTGGGACGAAAATTATTGGCACGTATTTGATCGAAGATTTCGTGGCGGCTCTCAAGCGCCCGCGCAAGATGATGATTATGGTCAAAGCGGGCTGGCCGGTGGATGCTACCATCGAGCAGCTTTTACCGCATCTTGATAAAGGTGACATCATTATCGATGGCGGCAACTCGTATTACCCCGACTCGATCCGCCGCACGCAGGAACTTGGCGAAAAGGGTATCTTGTTCATCGGCACGGGGGTTTCCGGCGGTGAAGAAGGGGCGCGTTTTGGCCCTTCGATTATGCCCGGTGGCGCGCCGGAAGCCTGGCCGCACGTCAAAGAAATCTTCCAAAGTATCTCGGCTAAAGTTGAAGATGGCACCCCCTGCTGCGATTGGGTTGGCTCGGATGGCGCAGGACATTTCGTCAAAATGGTGCACAACGGCATCGAATATGGCGATATGCAGCTTATCAGTGAGGCCTACCACCTGATGAAATCCGGGCTGGGGTTGAGTGCCGCCGAAATGCAGGCCGCCTTCAGCGAATGGAATCAGGGCGTACTCGACTCGTATCTGATCGAGATCACTGCCGACATTTTAGGTCATGTGGATGAGGATGGAGAACCGCTGGTCGAGAAGATTCTGGATGCTGCCGGGCAGAAAGGTACCGGACGCTGGACAGCGGTCAACGCCCTCGAGTTGGGGATTCCTCTGACCCTGATCGGAGAAGCGGTACTGGCGCGGGCGTTGAGTGCCCTCAAAGAGGAGCGGGTGGCAGCATCCAAAGTGCTGACTGGCCCCGATGCGCGCTTCGAGGGAGATAAAGCCGCCTTCGTGGAAGACATTCGCCAGGCCCTATATGCCGCCAAGATTATCTCGTACACGCAAGGCTATATGCTGATGCGCGCCGCGGCCGCAGAATATCACTGGGATTTGAACTACGGCGGCATCGCCCTGATGTGGCGCGGCGGCTGCATTATCCGCTCGGCCTTTTTGGGCAAGATCAAAACCGCCTACGATCAGAATCCGGAACTCTCCAATCTGCTATTGGCTCCGTACTTCAAGGCTGAGGTCGAGAATGCCCAGGCTGGTTGGCGGCGAGTGGTTGCCAAAGCTGCGGAACATGGCATCCCGGTTCCGGCCATGTCGAGTGCGCTGGCCTTTTACGATGGCTACCGAACCGAACGTCTGCCAGCCAACCTGCTTCAAGCGCAGCGCGACTATTTCGGCGCGCACACCTACGAGCGCGTGGACCAACCCCGGGGTCAGTTCTTCCACACCAATTGGACTGGCACTGGAGGGGATGTAACTTCATCGACTTATGACGCGTAAATTTTTGGGAGAAGCTTCAGTGGGCGATGTCTGGGAAAGCGGTATATAAATCCCTGAATTTGTGCCTGTATTGCGATAATAAAAAACACCACTGTGTTGGTACAGTGGTGTTTTTTGTGGGAGCGAAGGGACTCGAACCCATGACCTCACGGACATGTCAGTTAGTCGTGGGGGGATATAATCTGTGAAGATGTTGATTGAATCTATGCAAAACCATCTTTTTTTTCATCATTAAATCTTGTTATATATGTAATCCAAGACACCGCTGTGCGTATTTCTTTTTTGCCTAATCCTAACTCTTTTCTAATTGCAGTTCGGAATTCTACTATAGTTTCCATTTTTAGCGGTGGATTTTCCTTGCCTGACACTTCCAAATGTAAACATTTCTCAAATAACCGAGGAACGTCAGGGTCTTTGCATGAGAGGACAAGTCTATTGAAGCATGAGCGAATTTCAGCCGTTGTAAAATCATTTTGTTTGTCTACTTTGGTTCGTTTTCCGTCACTTTCCCAAGGATAATCAGCAAACCGAGAATCAATAATTTCAAGAGCTTCAAGGCAAGCTTCATGCTTTATTTCCCATCGTCTCTGTTCTTTGCGTATATTGGTTTCTATTATCCACCCCAAGATGATACTCGTAATTCCAGATGTAATAGCAGCAGATATGATTGTAGAAATCATGTCCATGGACTTACTCCTTAGTGGTTCTTTTGATAAATGTGGTTATCATTAATCTTCCGAATTTTCAGCCAAATCTACTAATGCACGTGCTTGGACTGTTAGGCGTCGAAGATCATCGTCAGATAGTCTTTCCGCTTGTAAAACTAGCTCTTGAATAAGGGTCGGAAGAGTATCTGTATCAATTAGTTTGTTGAACGGTGGGGGAAAAAAATAAGTGATGGGTTTCCGAAGTGCATTACTTAAATAAATTATTTCGCTAGAACTTACTTCCCTTTTTCCGTTTTCAATATCAGAGATTGATGCTTGCCGCAAGTAAGCGAGACGAGCTAGTTCTGCTTGTGACATCCCCGCTTCGTGCCGAGCCTGTTTAATAATTTTCCCCATTCCATTCGTAAGCCTATTTGGAATAGAGCCGGAGTGTTCTCTACCAAATCCAAGAATTTCAAAAATCATGTGGAAACACCTTGACTATTATACGGATTTCATATACTATTATACGAAATCCGTATAATAGTATATTCGGTTCTATCGTCTCTATCTTACAACCGTATTGTATTATCCGCAAGATGTATTTATCTTCCGTGAAAAGAGCTGGAGAAACCATTGTAGGAAGTATCAAATGACCGAAGAAATAGTCAGGTTCAATGTTCGTATGCCTTTGAATACTGCAAAAGTTTTTGCTACTTTTGCATCGTTGTTAGGCTACAAAAAATCAACCTTTATTTTTGTCTGTGCGCTGGATGGTTTGCTTCAAAAAGTAGGCCAAAAAGAATATTTTGACATAGCAATAGCCCTGAGTGGTGATCTGCTGCCGGAGCCGTCCGTCGATACGCTAGAGCCGTCAGACGGGTGAGGTTCGGTCAAGATGGAGCGCCGCCCGCCCGCACGTGAGGAGGACGGGCGCCGAACGATCTTGACGGGTTCTCGCCCGCCTGACAGGCTGAAAGCGTCGACGGAATGGCGCAGGCGTTTAGCAGAGAACCACGGGTGGTGATACTGCTGCTGGTGAGTTCCAGAGAGAAAAAACACCGAGTGAAAGCTTGGTTAGCTGAGTAAGAACTGTACATTGCCTATTGAGAGCTTTACCCGATGGCTCTTGCGAAGAAGATCGCGGCCTGAGGGAATTGAATAACAAAACCAAGCCAAGAATGAGAAGGGAAGTGAGCCCCGAATTATTCTTGATAAGGGGCGAACTGTGCCCCGAAATAGTCACAAAGGATTGACGAAGAACATGAAAAAATGGGTAGTGCAAAAAGCATATCGGGAATGGTTGCAGGAAGAATTTGAACCTGTGACGATGATAACGCTCACCTTTCGAGAAGATGTGAGTTCCGAAAAAGCATGGGGCTTGTTCAAAAAATGGGTGCATGAAATCAATCATCATGTGATTGGCAAGCATTACAAACGACAATACAAGCACTCTTATTTTGGCTATATCGTAACTGCTGAACGCCAAGCACGCGGCACAATTCACTACCATTTGGTGGTTGATAACTACATTCCTTACAAGTTTGCTCAGTCGGTCTGGTGGCGGATTGGGGGCTTCATCAAAATCAAAAAAGTGACCGATGCACCCGGCTCAATTCGTTACCTTTTGAAATATCTCACGAAAGCGGATATTGATCCGGTTATCTGGCGAGTAAAAAAGAAGTACATCCATCCTGAAACCTTTGACGTAAACGAAACGGTGCAAGAAAAATTAGATAGTGTTCCGGGGAATTATCATGAATGATCTTGGACTATTCAAATTATGCCTTGACGATAATTCAGGCAAATATCAATTCAGTGAAAGCTCATTTGCTGAGGCGATAGAAAAAGCTGAAGCATGGGCACAAGAAGAAAAAACGGATGTTGAAATCTTTGAATTTCAATGTGGGAGTGTTTATCTAAAAACGGTGTATTATGACGACAATCAAACCGGATGATGAAATAAGGCTGCTTCGAGGGCGGCTGAACGGTGCGCAAAGAAACCGACTGCGAAAGCTCTTGAACATGATGTATAGGCCGAGCGAGTTAGCCGAAGAAATCGGTTTTGATGTTCGTCAAGTCTATCGGGTATATATTCCGAATAGTTGCCCACATGAAAGAGACCAGCGGCGGCATATCTGGATAAATGGGAAAGAATTTCGAGCATGGATTGAAAGCACCTACAAAAAGCGAAAACTAAAACCAGATCAAGGCTATTGTAGAACATGCGATAAAGGGGTAAAGCTAACTAATCTTGAATTGAAAACAACTAAGAACGGTGATACGGATTATCTGATTGGAAATTGTCCCTATTGTGGGCGGCGAGTTCCCCGGATTGTTGAAAACCGGAGGGGGCAGCATTGATCAATCGGGGGAATTGGATACTATTCAAAAAGTATCTTGTTTATCGGCAAGAAGTCGATCAGGTCTCACCTAAGACGTTACGCAATGAAGAAACCTGGCTGACACATGTTTTGGCATGGGCAGATGAAACGCCCTTTCAGAATGTGCCAAAAATTAGGCCGATATTCCCCCAATATTTACTGACAGTAGGCTTTGAAGATCAGCACGATCAATTATCATCCGCATATACCAAAAAGATCATCAGGGCTGCACATCGTTTTTTTAGATGGCTCTCAGCGCATCAGAGAGGCTACAAGGGGCTGAACGCTGAATACTTGGATACCTTGAAAGCTCCCCGCATGATAGAACCGCCTAGAGAACGTGAGTACGTTTCATTCGATGAAATCATTACTATCTCGAAAACACCTGTAAGAACGATCAAAGACCAACGGATTAGAGCTGCTGCGGTCTTTCTCTGGTTGTCAGGTATGCGGGTGGGTGCATTTGCTTCGCTGCCATTAGATGCTGTAAGCATAGAGCATTTAGAAATCATGCAATGGCCGAGCATGGGGGTAAGAACGAAGAATACAAAATTTGCAGTAACCTATTTGCTGAATATCCCTGAACTGTTGGAAGTGGTAAAAGCATGGGATAAAGAAGTTCGGCGGGTTCTTCCTACCAAAGGGCTTTGGTTTGCGCCATTGTTGCCAAGTACCGGAGAATTTGATTTATCTGTGACCGTTGAAAGTATAGGTGAAAATCGAGGCCGGATTGTTACCCGAAACCTTAGGGCATGGCTTGATAGTTCTGGATTACCTTATCATTCTCCTCATAAATTCAGGAATGGGCATGCACTTTATGTAAAGAAACGAGCAAAGAATTTTGGTGATTTGGAAGCACTTCGTGAAAATCTAATGCATTCAAGTATTCACGTGACTGACAGTATGTATGGAATATTCAGCAAAAATGACGTCAAAGAACGGCTTCACGGATTGAGTACTTCTAGCAGTTTGTCGGAGAGGCAAGTACTTTGACAACATAAATAGCCCGATGGGGCAAAATAGCGACAAAACAAGCAAGAAACTGCATCACTTGGCGAACAGCAGACGCGTAAAAACAACCCTGGCT
>Ga0233437_1000197_pt1 | contig 146240 bp, 121 predicted proteins | sample SI_122_August201_FD_182714 | JGI IMG/M metagenome (GOLD analysis project Ga0233437, IMG submission 182714) | Seawater microbial communities from Saanich Inlet, British Columbia, Canada - SI_122_August2016_200_MG | ecosystem: Environmental > Aquatic > Marine > Inlet | place: Canada: British... | reverse complement strand
CTGCTTTGGGAGCAGGGAGTCGGAGGTTCAAATCCTCTCGCCCCGACCAAAAAACCTCTAATAAAATCATATCTTTAATCAAAACTCAAAAATCGCTGATTTTCTCGAAAAACGAAAAAACATACCATATATATACCAAAGTGGGTCCTTTTTAAAAATTGGGCATGTGCTTTTCCAGTGATCAGCTCGGTCCATGCGATTGAACAATTTTCTCGAACATTCTGGTCATTCCAGTGCATAAAGTGTAGATGGAATCTACGGTGAGATTGTCTTCCACTGCGGCGTCAAAAAAGAGGGTCAGATCCGAGGCCATTCCATCTTCGGGTTTCCAATAGCAAATGAGAACAGGGACCTTGGGCAGCGGATAAAGCACAAGGGATATGTCTGATGAATAATGCCTTTCCACCTGCCTTCCGCTGAAAATGTTCAGTATATCTTTAAAAAGGCGGCTGTATTTGTCAGCCAGGCGCTTGAAGGGTTTTTCGCACTGTTGTCCAAAAAGGCCCTGCATCTCTCTCCCCCCTTTGAGTTCTCTGAAGGGGATCCATTCACCTGAGGGCGCCGTGCCTTTGGCGTGAAGAACGAAGTTCAAAAAGGGGATGGCGACCCAGGAGTTGATGTGAATCTCAGAAAAAAGGTTTCCCTGGGAATCGACGGTGAAATCTTTGCCCAGAATCTTGAGCGTCAACCGGTTGTTGAAAAACTTGCCACCCACCCGCCGGGCCGTTGCTGCAAGATCTGTCTCAGCAATCTTACTTTTCAGTTGGGTCATCGATTCAGCGGCATCCTGATCGGGATTTCTGCGCTTCTGAACCCCATGGCCGAACAGGTCAATGACATCACTTTTGAGATTCGGACATGCCTGGAGTTCTTTTTCTCCTTTATGAACCATTGCAGCAAACGCGAGACAGGTCGCCTCGCCGCATTCCCTGCAGTTGGATTTGTCGAGTAACTTCAAAATATCCAGAACATTATTGAGTTGTGCCATGGTTTCCTCCATTTTTGGATGGGCCAAATATCCAGCGTGAATTACAGGATACAACGAATTTCGTATCTGAAGATTCTTTCCGGGAAAAAAGACGAATTGAGTGTGACATTTAAAGATTTGAAAGAATAACACATCCCCCAAATGGGGGAAAGAAGGATTTTTTTCGGGTGAAAAGGCCTAAATCAAATGGTGGCGGGCCGCCCAGACGGCTGCTTGGGTGCGGTCGTTTACGCCCAGTTTGTTGAAAATATGAATGACATGGCTTTTGACAGTATGAGGGCTGATGTTGAGCATGCGTGCGATATCGTTGTTGCTGGTGCCTTCAGTCAGAATGCAGAGGACCTCCAATTCCCTTTCCGAAAGGGGCATGGGGAGGGACTCGTTTGCTTCTTCCACATTTCCCGGATCCACTTCCGGGCGGTCTTTTACATTTGAACCCGCTGATGCCTCCTCCTTGTTTTGGCGGTCAGCGATTCTGGCCGTATTGATGTTGATGGCCACGGTGGAGACCAGGTTTCCCTCGGCATCATAGACCGGGTAGAAGGCCTGTTCACTCAGAGGAGATTGGATGTGAGGGCATTTTTCAGGGCCGGATTCCTGAAGGCTCAGGGATGCGGCAAAAGCCATGCAGGAGGGAAGGCCGCATTGGCCGCAGTTGGTTTTCGGCAGTAACTTGAGGATGTTGAGTACGGAAACCCTTTTGTGTATTCTGCGGTTGGGTGTTATTTCATCCCGCCGTGAAGATATGTCATTCAAGAAGCTGAACAATGACTTCAGAAAAGCCCTGGCGTGAGATCGGTCTTCAATCGGCGATATGAGGCCGGCCTGAGGATAAAGAACGCAAGAACAATTTTTGTAAAGGAATCTGATGAATCGGGGCGCTTGGTGAAGTTCCGCCCGCTCGGCCACAGCGTTCAGATAGGGGAACAGGGGACTGACATCAGTGTTGAGAAGGAAGCTGGCCATCATGGCGGTTTCTGACGTGCTTCCGGGCTTAAACGAAGGTTCCCGGAAATAGACTCTGAGACCATGAAAGGAAAATTTATCTGCGGTTCCTTCAATAAATCCGCCGACTTTCCTTGCAGGCTCTTTCCTGGTAAGTGAATTGATCTCCATGAAAAACATCTCATGTTCGATATCAAGCAGGGAATTGTATTTTCACAATGCGTTCTAATGGATTGTATATGAGTTTCCATGAAAATGCTACTCTAACACCTCATTTTTTAAGAATCCATATCCGTCGGCTGTTTCGCACCTTCCATCGCGAATGGAAGATGACTACCGGTATCGTGGCTGGTCTTCTGTTTCTTCATAGTATGCGGTAACACCGATCTCCTTGATCCGCTCCTGCATCTGAATCCATCTCTGTTGCAGGTGTTGGTCAAAATTGGTCTTGTCACAGGGAAATTCATTGCACTCGAAACAGAAATTCACACTTTTTTCCCGAAAGCAGGCCTGAACACCGCAATCCGGCCATTTGCATGTACCCTTTCGGCATCCCTCGCAATCGGGTGATGCCAAATAGGTCAACAACCTTTTGAAAGCAGGATAGTCCCTGAAGGGAGGTAAAAAACCGGAGCAATCTTGAAAAATCATTGATTTGTAGAAAATGAGGGAGGATACATAATGGCACTCGAAAGCGCTCAACTATTTGTTGTAAAGATGAGGGAAGACAAAAATTTCAGACAAAAGGTCAGTGATGTTGCCGATAGGGAATCATTGTGGGATTTGGTGAAAAATGAAGGTTTCGATTTTGATGAGCGGGATTTGGCGGGAGCAATGGCGGCATGTATGACGGAAATGGAAGGATTATGAGCGACCGGCTTCAGCTTCACTCAACCAACGCAAAGGGATCAAAGTCCTGACGGGTCTTGTGATCATTCTTGTTTAGATTTGACGGCTTCAACCGTTGCCGAACAGACAAAATCACGAATGTTATTATTCGTCATCTGCTCTCCTGCGGTTTTGGGGTCCTCTTCTTTAAATTGTATACCGATTTCCTGAAAGCCGGCGTGGTTCAACATGTCTTTCAAGTCATCTACAAAAGAGGCGCCTGCTATGCAACCGACATAAAGGTCTGGATCTTTATGGATATCGTCCGGTACGGGCGCCCTGGAAACCATGTCGGAAACGATAAGACGACCTCCCGGCTTCAGAACCCGGGACACTTCGGAGTAAACCCTTGGTTTATCGGGTGAGAGATTGATAACGCAATTCGAGATGACAATGTCCACGGATTCATCGGCAACGGGGAGATTTTCCATTTCGCCCAATCGAAATTCAACGTTCCCATAATCCGCCCTTTCACTGTTTTCTCTGGACTTGCTTACCATTTCAGGCGTCATGTCCACCCCGATGATGCGTCCATCCTCACCTACCTGCCTGGCAGCAAGAAAGCAGTCGAAACCGCCGCCACTCCCCAAATCCAGGACTGTTTCTCCGGATTTGACCACAGCCTTGGAGAGGGGGTTTCCGCAACCCAAGCCCAAATATGATCCATTCGGCGCTTTTTTAATGTCATCCTCCGTATAAGCAAATTGTTGTGATGAATCTGAACTCGAATCCCCAGCGGGCGCGGTTTCACAGCAAGATGAAACCATCGGAGGGCCGCAACAACTTCTCCCTTGCGCCTTAAGAGTCAAATCTCTCGAAGGTTCGCAGCAAGAGGGAGCGGCAGGAGACCCACCACAACCGCCTCCAGCCGCCTCGGCATAATGCAAACGCACGGTTGTTCTAATTTTCTCTTTTTCCATCCCTTTCATCATGTTCCTCCTTTTGAACCGGGTAGCATTGTTCGCTCTCTTATTCTTGGGCCTGTGCCCCATAAAGAATTGTTCTTTCCGAGTTCCATAACAACCTGCATCATTTCCTTTCGATATTCCTTGAGGTGCGACATCCAGTTGCCCTCCAGCTTGGCCGTAAAATAGGGAATTGCAAACAACTTTCGCACATCTGCCAGGGAGATTAGGCCGTCGTCCTTCGCATTCGAGTAGCCTGCCCATCTTCTGGCATGTTCTTCCGACCGGAAGAAATTCATGGTGCTTCAGGAATAGGCCCAATCTTCATGCCATTTCCAGGTAGGAACCGACATGTAGCCTACAAGCCTCTCGGGCTCAATCTTTAGCGTTTCACCGTCTCGCATCTCAACCACCATGGGCTCCCCACAATCCAGGCAGGGGGCTTCGATCCGCACCAGCTTTCCGGGAAAATTCCAGCTGACCGCCAGCGAGTCAAAGGCTCACAACCCGAACCACTTCTGTTTGTCCTCCACACTGATACGATATTGGGTCGGCTGGCTGCTGAAGGGAGGGAAGGTGGCTATGTAATCGGTGTTGGGGTAGAGCCAGCCTGGTGCCCCCGCTTTGAACAACCCATGTAGAATCAGGCGGCCCTGCTTCATGCTAACCCCCAGGGCTCGGGCGATGTCCGTATAATGCGGGGCCGGGCCGTTGGCCACTATGTAACGCATGATAAAATCATAGGCTTTATTTTGAAAATTGGCGTTTGTCACGTTACGTCTCCTTTGTATTATGCCCCTTTGAGAGCCTGATTAATGTTTTCGCTCGAATACCCGTTTAATCCCTTCCTTCCACTCTTTTCCGTCTTTTCCATTACGGTTATCAAACGTAATTGATCTATTCTGTTTAGACGGAAAAACATCAAAAAAGATGCAAAATGTCTTCATGCATCCATTTTGAAAAATGAAGCTTCCTTTTTTGGATAAATAAATATGGGCATGATTAATCCCTGAAAAAATAGGCCGTGCAACACTGCTCTACTTTTTCTAAACAGCATGCACGTATGTTTCCAGGCAAAAAAAATCCCCCATTTGGGGGAGTGATGGTGATTTTTTTGATTTCTCTGGAATGAGCAGGAGTTTATCCGGCCTGCTTTCTCGGTTCGTAGTCGATCAGGCTTCCGTTTTTATCAAACTCGAAACGACAACAGTTGAGGAGCATGCCTTTCAACATTTCCCGGCCCCTCTGAACTCGGGATTTGGCTCCGGAAAGGGACAATCCCTCCTGCTCGGCAAGGTCTCTCTGTCTCAAACCCTGAATATCGGAGAGCATGAGCGCCCGGCGGTAATGGTCCGGCATCCGTTCGATCATGGGAACAATACACCTTGCGATGTTCTCTTGCGCCTTTTCACTCTCCCCTGCTTCAGCGGAAGCGATCGTCTCCGGGAGTTCGCCGGTTTCCTTTCGGGTTCGATAATAGTCAATGATGACATTCCGGGTTATTCGATAGATCCAGCTTCGAATCCGGGTGTTGTCGTTGAGGGTGTGAAATTTGACGTGCACCTTCAGGAATACTTCTTGAAGGATGTCTTCCACCACTGATACGTCGCTTATACGCTTCCGTATGAAACCCTGGAGCGGGTCATTATACTCTTTCCAAATCGATTCCATGTCAGTCATTTTCTTCTGTTCCAACCACTTTATTTTTTGGGCCTCTACGAACTGTGCGCTCACCTTGTGTGCAGCGACAGCCATCACAATACTCTGAACCGCGCCCATCTCTTCCTTCGTAATGCCTTCTTTTTCGGCCACGCCGGAATAGTACTTCATTCAGGGGTAGCATCCAAGTGCCATGGCGACGGACATGTGGAGCATAATAGTTGTTTTCTGATCCACTGTCTTATTATAACGTGTCGCGTTGTAAAAATCATCAAATGTCTTCTGTTGTTTTTCCGATAACACCTTGCGCCTCCTGTTCGGTTTCCTGACCTCTCGTAAAGGCTAAATGAAATATGAGCGTTCAGACTTGTGATTCCATGGGAGGACGAAACACCTCCGGGACATGCTACACAATAATCAGATCACTGCGTTTCCAACCATACTTACGCAGACGAGAGCGGAAGAAAAAGGACGCAAAATTTGTGGGGAGTCTACATAATTTTTTCAGTTCCTCACAAGAACTAAAATGATCGAAACCATGTCAAAAGGTCAGGATCATTTCTTTTCTGTTGCGCCTGCACCATATCATCAAATTCCAAACGCAACTGCGGGAACATGAACCACATATTAGACCGCCTCTTATCATCAGCGTCCCGGTATTCTTCTAATATTTCCTGAGAAGTTTGCGCAAATCCGGTAGAACTGTTTTCGAAATTTGCTCCGCTGGCTCTGGGGCAAATTGCGTCGGAACAACAATCATCGCAGAATATTTGAGCGTTGAATGCTTTTTTTTCTACACTATCCATACTGCTCCTACATTGATTGTAGCTCATAATTGATTTCCCCTCACAATTTAGGCGCTTTTATTTTCCGCAGTCAGTACCTCTTTTCAAATGGCCCTACACCGCTTCCATAAAAGCAAACCTCAATTCTATTGCTTAGATATGGCCATCGGTACAACTCCCCGCCTTTTGGCAATCTCCATAAACATGTGCATGCCGGTTTCCGGCGGTGTAACTCGCTCATTTTCGGGCTTTTGTTTCAATTGAATTGCTTGAGGGGGACAAACGTTCACGCAAAGGCTGCAACCGATACACCTGTCCTGGTCGATTTCCGCCGCATCATCCCTTTCAACATGAATGGCATCCATGGGACAATGCTCCAGGCAGGTTTCGCAAGCTTCGCACAGATCCCGGTTTACAAACGCTTGAAAGCTCGGTTTGAGCACTTCTGCCGGGCGTGGATGTTTCTTTAGTGTGCCAAGGACAACACAACAATCGGAGCAGCAGTTGCAGATATTTGCCGGCGCCTGGGTGTTAAAAGGCATGGTCACCAGTCCGGCATCCTCGCACAGATCAAGTATTTCCAGCGCTTCATCGGTGCTAATTTGCCGCCCCGTTCCACGGTCCATATAATACCGGGCCTGGGAACCGAACATGAGGCATGTTTCCACCGGCTTGTCGCAACTTTTATCGAGAACGCCCTTTTGCACCCTGCAAATACACTTTGTCACGGCGATCAAGTCCTGGTTCCTTACGATCTCCCGGGAATGATCATAAACCGCCATGGGGTATGACACATCAATTTCCCTGTTCACCGGAATGGGCCTGTGTATCAGGACAGGCTCCGTTTCAGTGAAATTCTTGTGGAAAACTTCCTTATAATAGCCCTCGAAAAGCGAGGCCTGTGTTTCATCCATGGTTTCGGACTGTTGTTCGAAAATCCCCGGAGCAAAAGGCAGGGCGCCAAATTTAGCAACGCCTTTTTTACGACGACGGAAAACGAGACCCTTTTCAAACATCTGATCAAGAATCTCCTCAACGGCTCCTGACTTCTTATTGCCGCATTTTGCTATAGACTCGGCCGTTTCGGGTTTCAAGTCCAGGAACAGGAAAAGCTCCGCCTCCTCAGGCTTGAAAAACTTCTTAAGTATTTGCATCTCAATTCCGGATTCGGCGTTCGGAAAGCCCACACCGTACTGGTCGAGTTTTTGCCTGAGCCTCTCGTAAATCTGGTTTTCCATATGGTCCTCCATATTGGGTTCTACTCCTCCAAAACGGCTGTTCTTGTTAATAAGGGAAACTATAAGCGCAATTTCGAAGGTTCACATCCCCCAAATGGGGGAAAGAAGAATTTTTTCGGGTGAAAAGGCCTAAATCAAATGGTGGCGGGCCGCCCAGACGGCTGCTTGGGTGCGGTCGTTTACGCCCAGTTTGTTGAAAATATGAATGACATGGCTTTTGACAGTATGGGGGCTGATGTTGAGGATGCGTGCGATATCGTTGTTGCTGGTGCCTTCAGCCAGAATGCAGAGAACCTCCAGTTCCCGCGCCGAAAGGGGCATGGGAAAGACCCGTTTGCTTCTTCCACATTTTCCGGGTCCACATCCGGGCGCTCTTTAGAAATGGTTTAGAGGGATCCGTCCAATCCTTCGGCAACGTCCTGTTTGCAGGCACGACAAGCCTGCGAACCTCTGAAAAGCGGTTCACCGCAGGAAGGGCAGTGATAGCGTTCACATTCAGCCCGTGCCCATTCCACACTCCCTTTTTCGTCGCCGTGTTTGGCCACTTCGGTGCGCCATAGGGGAATCGCCCTTTTTGCAACCCGTACGCCTGTGGCATACCCAAAATTTTCGATCTGATCACAAGGCCATTCAACGCATTGATGGCATGAATAGTAATCTTTGGATTTTACGCAACTTCGGATCTTGCACTGTTGACAATACCCATAGCGCTTTTTCGGCGGTTCCGGCTGCATGCATCCACAGCACTGGGTTTCTTCAGGTTTAGTTCCATAAACGCGGCCCATCACCGCCTTGAACTTTTCATTTTCGTCTCTGGTCGCAATGTAGATGCCGCAAGCACCGCAATAGAGTCCGCATGGCGCCATTAATTCTCTATTTTGGATCTCTTCTTCAGTCCAGCCTTTCATGATTGTGTCCTCCTGTCTGCAATTTTACCATATTAATACTGAGGGTTTCTTTTATCGTTTGTGACTGAAAAATAATGAAATTGACCTTTATTTCAACCGTTGCGCAGCCGAACCCTTTTGCCAGGGTTGACAGGACGGGAGCCGTCATGGCGCTGTCGAGCAGTGTGGATAATATTTCCCCGTGAACCGTCGAAAACGGGTTGTAATGATACTCCTCGGGATTGAGCTCAAAAGTGGAATAACCATTGTCCACATCGATTATTCGGTATCCGATAAGCCGGGCAGACGGACCGCTTCCAGGCGGGAATTTGTTTTGGCGGTCACGATCCGTATTTCCGCATCCATCGGGTTCATGAGCTATCATTCCGTTATGGAAGAAAAACCTCCGGTTCCTTTCTTTCCCGGCAGAGGTCATACAAATGACTGATGGCCTGAATAAAATTCTCGTCTTTCATTTGCCTGGCACCGGTGGGACAATTCTTGATGCAGGCAAAACAGATAATGCATTGCCACCGGTCGGTGGTAATGGCGTCGTTAAGGGAAACCGCTTCCGTAGGACACGTTTCCGCGCATTGGCCGCACTCGATACAGGTATTTTCATCCGTTTCAGGAGTAAAGGGAATGGATTTTCGGGCTTCTTTAATCAGGTTCAGGTTTTTGGGAACCACATACGGTACGTTTCCCGGAACCTTTGAAAGGGTCGCTGCATCAATGGATTCAGAAACGGCAAGTTTCTTTCGAATATCGGTTCCGAAGGCTTGTGCTTTATTCAGGTCGTTCGCATCGGGCCGTGCTTCTGCGATGGGCCGGTCGGGCGTTGAATAGGAATGTTGAGCGATAAAGGCACCAGCAGCAACGGGCAAAAAACCGCCTGCCACAGCAATATCGTACAATTCTTTCAGCGCATCATCGTATTCCCTGTTCCCATAAACCACCACTGGAATTGCGGGCGTTTGCAGACCTTTCAACGTAGCAAAGTATGGAAGGATTTCTTCGGGAATACGGCCGTAATAGACAGGCGTTGCCAGGATCACCAGATCGCCTTTTGAAAAGGGGCCGCACTTTTTCCGATCCGACCGTTTGGTGCAGTCCACCATCTCAATTCTTCCAGCCCCAATGCCCCGTGCAATGTGCTCCGCGAGGATTTTTGTTGTGCCGGTGGGCGAAAAGAAAATGCAAGTAACGGTATCAATGTTCATGATTGATCTCCTCGATTTCGAAATTCGTCTTTTTTTACAAATATAAAGTCTTTTACAAGCACAAAATCAAGAAAAAATCCACCATTCGGGGGATGTTGTCATTTTTAAAATCAGTTATGCACATAGATGAAAACGCGGTTGTGTTGTCCAAATAACAGGAATACAGAAGATCTTTTTGAGATTTTTCTGTCACAATCGGTGTTATGGGTTGGTCATGCTATAGAGAAGGGATAATATGAAGACAAAAATAGACAGGTACCCAAAAAAGAATGGTCTAAAAAGGTGAATTAAATGGAAACAACAATGGAACAATTGGTGACCGAAGCGGTTCAAGGCAGCCGGGAATCCCTTGAAGAAAACGAGACATTGGGAGCTTATATGAGGGAACTGGATGAACTGGGTCGGGCTTCCGCTCTGTACAAGGCCTCTGTATTGGGAGAAGAGACGAGTGATTTTTCAGGGGTGGTGAAAGAATTAGTGGAAAATGGAGAATATCGTGTTTTTTCTGAACTTCATTGAATTAAAACAATGGTAAGTGATCCGGTCATGAATTCGGAATGACGCAATACAGTTCGGTCAGTAGCGCGGTTAACCGGATTAGCAAGAAACGGAAAAATGACAGCCGGTTTCTAATAAAGTTGAACGAGGTGTTGGAATTGGTCAAGAAAGGTCAAACGTAGACCCCCTACCATTTCGACGACTTTGTCGGTATTGTTTGAAGAGCCGTAAAGATAAGAATGGTCACCAACCATGTCAATTATGGCCATGTAGACATTCAACTTGACAAACTTAGTCAACCGGGCTAGACTTATGAAAATGCCAATGAATAATCGGAGGCCCCGATGAAGTCTGTCAACGTGCATAAAGCAAAAACAACACTCTCTGCGCTCCTGGCCCAGGTTGAAAAAACGGGCGAGAGAATTTTCATCTGCCGAAATGGGAAACCCGTGGCCGACCTGGTGCCCCACAAGCGTAAAGAGCGTATTACACCGCACCCCGTTATGAGTGGCATAAACATCAAATACGATCCAACGGAACCCTTGACCCCGGATGAATGGCCGGAGACAACCTGATGTTGCTGGACACCTGTGCTCTTCTCTGGCTGACCCAGGGCGGGGGACAATTGTCCCCGGATGTCCTGAAAAGTTTGGCAGAGGCGCCTTTTGTCTACGTTTCGGCCATCAGTGGTTTTGAGGTTGGCATTAAACAGAAAAAAGGAAAGCTCGATCTGCCGGTGCCACCTTCCGATTGGTTTGATGTCATCGTTAAACATCACGATCTTCAGGTTCTCCCCCTGGACCTTGAAATCTGCATCCGTTCAACCCAGTTGCCCCCCATTCATAACGATCCGTGCGACAGAATGATCATTGCCACGGCCCAGATCCATCAACTTGTCATCGTCACAGCAGATACAGTTTTCAAGACCTACGAAATTGAAACTTTGTACTGAACTCCAATTCAGTCCAATTCAGGTGTCGACGATTCGTGCTATGAGCGCCATAGACGCATAATGTGTGACCGACACCCATTGTCGATAATTTAATATTGTGCCCCCCTCAATTTTTGTAATTTCAGGACTCCTGATCCGGGCTAAATGGTTCTAGCCTGACAACTTTCAGATAAATACAATCATATCATTAAGTTGAACATTTTTATTTCAATTCTGGGGAAGGTGCCCTTCCCTGAAAATATCCTTGGAGGTTGGAAATAGGGTTGGAAACAGTTTCCCGTGGCCACAAAAAAAGGGCTTAGATTTTCATCTAAACCCTTGTATTTGTTTTGGTAGCGGGGGCTGGATTCGAACCAACGACCTTCGGGTTATGAGCCCGACGAGCTACCAGACTGCTCCACCCCGCGGCAATCCGATAATATAATATTTTATTGGATGGATGTCAATTAAAAAAAATAGAAAAATGTTACATCAACCCGGCAGACGCACGAAAAAAGTGGTTCCCTTTCCTTTAACGCTCTCCGCCCACAATTCCCCCCCATGGGCTTCCACAATTTTGTAGGATATGGCCAGGCCTAATCCGGAACCGCGATCCCGGGTTGTATAAAAAGGTTCAAAGATGTGAAGGAGATCTTCCTCGCTGATGCCGACCCCTTCATCGCGAATTTGAATTTCAACACCACCAGAGGATTTTTTCGTTCTGATGATGATACGTCCCGCGTCTTCCATGGCTTCAATGCCGTTTGTAATAATGTTGATAACCACCTGTTTCAGTTTGTCCGGATCACATTGGATTTCGGTCAAATTGGGTGCGAGTTCGGCCTGCATTGGATACTTTTCGGGGGAATATATGCCTCTGAAAATTTTCAATACATCCTGAATAACGGAATTGATGTCAGCCGGCCGCGTTACAAGATTGTAGACCTTTGTGAAGTCTCCCAGGCTGGCGACCAGTTTTTCCAGCCGGCTGACTTCATCAAGGATCATATCCAGTTTTTTTAACGCGCTTTCATCTTCCAGGCTGTTCCGGATCTGATAGCTGAACCCGCCAATAATCATAAGCGGGCTTTTGATCTCATGGACCACGTGAGCTACGGTGGTCCCAACGGCTGCAAGTCGTCCTGATCGAAGCAGCTTCTCTTCCAGCTTTTTCTGAACGGATACATCCCGAATAATGGCGGTAAATGTGTATTCGCCGTCCATTTCATGAAAGCTCAATCCCAACTCTATGGGAAATTCCTCACCTTCCTTGCGAAAGGCGGTCAGTGATTGGGTCTTGCCCATGAATTTTGGTTTCTTTTTTTCTAAAAATTTTTTGACAAAGGGGGCATGATCGCCATACTTCGGCGGAATGAGCAGGTTCAGGTTTTTTTTCAGAACTTCCTCTCTCTTGTAACCGAAAATCCGTTCCGCCGCGTTGTTGAACAATACGATTTCCTGATCCTCGTTTATGCTGATGATGGCATCCGTTGCCGTATCCAGAATAGCCCGGATTTTTTTCTCCGAGGCCCTCAATCTATTGAGGAGGTTCCGGTATTCAGTGACATCCCTTGAGATTTCAACAAAATATTGCTCACCCGTTTTACGGTTTTTGACCGGGTACATGGTTCGGCGTAAGGCCTTCGAATATTCTCCTTCCAAGCCGTGTCGAATGTTTACTTCCACTTTGCCGCCGGTTTCTTTGGCTTTTTGATGGGGGCAGTCCCGATCCTTCAGGTGACAGTGGGTTCCTGACATTTTTCTGATATCATAGCATTTTTTGCCTAGAACCGCCTTTTTTGAAAGGCCACGTTCATCCAGGAAAACCCGGTTGACATCCTGAATGGTACCGTTTTGATCCACCACCATGATTTCTTCGCTGATGCCGTCAAAAATGGTTTCCAGGAAGGCTTCAGAGGTTTCCACGTCGGCCGAACGATAGTGCTTTTCCAAAATTATCCCCCCATCCATGGGTTGAAAAATGTGTATTCGAGGGAAAGGATATCAAACATTTCGTCGGACCCCTCCCTGATAGCCTCGTACAATTCCTTCATGGTCTCCGCCTCTTTCAATGATGCGCGATAGGAAACATCATCAAAATATTCCAGATCAAGGGGAAGCAGGACCTGGTCAAGGTTGCCGTGCCAGTGGACTTTGAGCGCCGCTTTCATGGAAAATACCTTTTTGTACATGGCCCATAAGAGATCGGTCCTCAAAAGCGGATGAACCTGGTTAATCATGCAATCGGTCAGTCCAACCAGGTAATAAATCTCCCGCATCTTTTTTTCATCCTTGCGATTCACATACATGGATCGAATGGTATAGGACATTCCCCCTCTGAGGGAAAAATGAGGGGGCAGAGTGGCCAATCCGTCCGGTTTGTACTCAAGGGTTTCTGCGAGACTTGATCGCATTTGAACAAAATGAGACGTCCGCCAGAGCCCCTTTCGAAACCGCCACGGTTCAGGAGCGGTCAACCCTTCCAAGGACCCTTTGCGCCTGTTATGGAGATCAATAACCTTTCCCATTTTTACCTGTTCCGTCTGAGTAAACCTTCCATGAACATCCGGTTCCCATAAGGGCAACCGGCAGTTGGCAGCGTTCAGTCAGAAAAAATGTCTACGGTCTTGGATGACATGTCCCGTGCAACTCCTTCAGCCTTTTTCTCGTCACATGGGTGTAAATCTGGGTGGTGGTGATGTCAGCATGCCCCAGCATCACCTGAACAGAACGCAGATCCGCACCCGCTTCCAGGAGATGGCTCGCAAACGAATGCCGCAGTCCGTGCGGTTTTATACTTTTATTAATGCCAGCCATTTTACCATGATTTTTGATAATTTTCCAGAATCCCTGCCGTGTCAATAATTTTCCCCTGAAGTTCAAGAACAGGTACGGTGGATGGCCATCTTTGAGCAGGGCCGGCCGGCCATCAGAAAGATACGACTGCAAGGCTTGAAGCGCCTTTTCACCAAAGGGCACCAATCTCTCTTTCGACCCTTTTCCCAGGGTTTTCACATAACCGGCCTCCAAATTGACGTCGAGCAACCTGAGATGTACCAATTCCGATACCCGCAGTCCGGTGGCGTAAAGGAGCTCCAACATGGCTCTATCGCGCTGCCCCAGGGGTGTTGTGATGTCCGGCTGTAAAAGGAGTTGCTCAACTTCATCGAGGCTCAGGATATCCGGCAGTTTTCGTTGCATGCGGGGTGTTTCCAGAAGCCTTGCAGGATTCTCTTTCATTCTGCCTTCTGAAACAAGAAAACGAAAAAACGTTTTGATGGCGGAGATATTCCGGGCCTGGGATCTTTTGGAGAGGTCATGGATCAGACTGCCCAGGTAGTCCCGAATTTCATTTCGGGAAATCTTAAGAGGGTTTAAATTCCGACTTTCCAGATAACCGATAAACCGGACAAGATCTCGACTGTAGGCAGAAATGGTGTTTTCAGCAAGACCCCGTTCAACCTGCAAATAGGTGATGAATTCATCTACCAGATCGTACACCTGACTGACCCCCGTTTGTTCCTTGAAGCCGCCAAAATCGACCCGACCCGCTATGTTCTGAATCCGCTATGGCCAGGCCGGAAATTACGAAAAATCATAGAAATGATCATTTTTGGTCAGAATTCTGGGCCCTTCAGCTTCCAGAACAACCATCTCCTCAAGGCGCACCCCTCCCTTGCCCGGGATGTAGATGCCCGGTTCAACGGTAAAAATATTTCCTGATCGCAGCAGGACGGCGTTTCTCGGCCCGAGCCTTGGCCCTTCATGGGTGGCAAGGCCGACCCCGTGGCCCAGGCCGTGTCCGAAGTATGCGCCAAAACCGGCATCCGCAATAATATTTCTGGCAGCGGCATCCACCCGGGTGCTTTGTGCTGAAGGGTGGATTTTTTCCAGTGCCGTCAGTTGCGCCTGCCGAACCGTGCGGTAAATGGTCTTGAAAGTGTCATCCGGCTCACCCAGAAAGACCGTTCGTGTGATGTCGGAGCAGTAACTGTTCAGTCGAACTCCGGCATCCAGGATAATCGGCTCGCGAGACCGGATTTTTCGGTCTGAGGGCACCGCATGGGGCAGCGCACTGTTGGGGCCTGATGCCACAATAGACGGAAAAGACAGCCCCTCTGCACCGGCTTCCTTTGCCAGGCCTTTGATCTGCCAGGCCACGTCTTTCTCCGTTACACCCGGTTTGAGAGCCGAAATGACCTCATAAAGGATGTCTGAAATCATGTCCGCTGCATTTTCGAGCGCTTCAATCTCCCGGTCTTCTTTGATTTCGCGCATATTCTCCACCACGCCATTCAAAGGGATCAATACGGCCGGGGGTGAGAGCAGGGCGAGCTTTTCCGCGGTCTTCCGGTGTAGATCCCATGTCACGAAATCTTCTTCAAAGCCAAGATTGTGCAGGTTAAATCCTTTTGTGAAATCCGGAATGTCGGTCACAAAATTTTTTTTGAGTGTATACACTTCAAACGCCCCGGCCTCATTTTCAGCGGCAAGCGTATATCTGGAATCCGTTATGAGCAGACGGTTTGTGCCATTGATCAGAAGGGATCCCGAGGATTCGGTGAACTGGCTGTCTTCCGCACAGAAGCCTGAAAGATAGCGCCGGTTTTCAGGTTTGATAATCCAGGCCCCGTCGCAACCGATTTCAGCGGGCGGCTGCAATAATTGGACAAGTGCCCCAGCCCGTTGCGCGTAAATTGATTCACCCATGGTTTACCTCGAATTTTAAAATGTCATTCTAGCAAAAGCGTTTTGGGAAAGCAATTGTGGGTAATGGCAATCGTAAAAAGGGGGGGGGACGTCCCCCGGTCACCTGATCAGTTGACAGAACCTTGTCCACCTGCTAGAAATCCTGAAAACTTCCTAGAAAGGGTATGGGTGATTTTCAAATATGGCCGTTGGAAGCATTGTTGAATATATTGACCAGAGCCGATTGGTTTGTACCGTCTGTTTGCAGGACAAAGGGAACCGGCTACATCTGTTGACGCCCACCAACCGGGAAGTGAACCTTTCCCCGAAAAGGACCCTGCTCATTTCAGCTTCCCAAATTGATGTGGCACAGCCAAGGGATCACTTGCTTCAAAAGCTGCAGCAGATAGAAATGTTGCGAATAAAGCTGAAAGAAGAGATTGACATCAAGGAAATGTGGGAGCTGATTCGGGACGAGGAGGAAGTTTTCGACCACCGTTACCTGGCGCAGCTGGCTTTCGGCGAAAACGCCACCGAGGAGCACTTTTCGGCTGTGGTGCGGGCACTTTTTGAAAACAGGCTCTATTTCAAGATGAAAAACGGACTATTTCTGCCAAACTCGAAAGATCGTGTCGAACAGATTATCCGGCAGGAAGAGGAGGCCGCCGAAAGGGCGGAGCGACTTGAACAGGGTGGCCGGTGGCTCAAAGAAGTGCATCAGGGAAAAGAAACCCTGGCGCCTGATTGCAGCAAAGATATTATTCACCTTCTGATCCAGCTGGCCCTTTACGCCGCTGATGCCGATGATTTCAAATATGGCAGGGAATTGCTTTCATATGCGGGTATAACAGATCTCCGGAAGGCCAGGTCTCTGCTCATAGCTTTGGGTGAATGGGAAGAAGATGAACCCCTTGATTTGCTGCGATCGGGGGTGGAGACTGCTTTTACCACCACGCAACTGGAAGCGTCTGCGCGCCTTGCGGTTTCAGGGTTTTCTGAAAACCAGCGTGAAGACCTGAGGTCTTTGCCCATTATGACCATCGATGGGCCCAAAACCCAGGACTTTGATGACGCCATCAGCGTAGAAATTTTTGATAAAGAGTTGAGAATCGGCGTCCATATTGCTGATGTGGCGGCGGTGATCCAAAAGGGCAGCCCAATTGACGTTGCGGCAAGAGACCGGGCTTCGTCTCTATATATGCCCAGAAGACAAATCCCCATGATTCCCGAGGATCTTTCCCAGGATTTGTTAAGCTTGAAAGAAGGGTGTGATCGTCCGGCGATTTCTCTTCTGGCAAGGTTCGACCCGGACGGGTCGCTGTTGCGATATCGTTTTACATCCAGCATGATTCGGGTTCAACGGCAGCTGACCTACAGTGATGTTAATGAAAACCTTTTGAAGAAACCCCAATTTCGAGAACTGCACCGATTGGCGGAAATGCTTCACCAAAATCGGATGAACCGCGGCGCCATTAATCTTTCTCTGCCTGAACTGGAGATGGACATTGATGAAGCGGGTCTCCTGAGCCTGGAACTGGTACCACAGGACTCACCGTCCCGAATGATTGTTGCGGAGTTCATGATCCTTTATAATGAACTGGCGGCTGAGTTTTGCTGGAAGAATAACATTCCCGTACTGTTCAGGGCACAATCGGAACCAACGGAAAAGCTGCCTCTGGATGAAAAAGGGTATATTTTTTATGTGTTTCAACAGCGAAGAAAACTGAGCCCCCTTCATATCAGCACGAATCCAAACCCCCACAGCGGTCTGGGGGTCCCCGTTTACACCCAGGCGACCTCTCCCATACGCAGATACCTTGACCTTATTATACAGCGGCAATTAACCAGTTTTCTCGGGAAAAGCACGCCCGTTTACAATGAAGAAAACCTGGAAGAGATCAGGGTATCCGTCGAACCCCTGGTTAAAACCCTGGGGCGCATCCAGCGAAACCGTTTACGCTATTGGACTTTGAAATATCTGGGGATGAACCCGGGCAAAACACTTAACGCCCTGGTACTGAATGAATTCAAGAATAAATACAGGATTGTTTTGACGGATTTTCTCATGGTGACGGACTTCAAGCGTCAGGATGGCATCATATTTTCCAAAGGTCAGGAAATCCTGGTAAAGGTTAAAAAGGCAGACCCGTGGGATGATGTGATCACATTGGAATATGTGCCTTGAATGGGCGCCTGTGATGTGTCTATGCTACGGATTTTAATCCTTTTCCAGGCGATAATCCTCTTTCAAGAGAAGACCTCCCGGTCTGTCGTAGACCAGTATCCTGAGTTCCGAGGGTATTTTTTCAGCTGACTTAAAAGACCATTTGACTCGAATTCGGCGAAAATTCCTTATTTTGTAGGATTGTCCCTTTTTTGGATTAACGGGCATTCCGTTTTCAAAGGCTGCTTTCGGCGAAGGCCACAGCTGTGGCGGGTCGGTTGACCGGTCCACTGCAACGATGAAAATATACCCCCGGATGGGTGAGCGGCCGGAACTGGCCCGGGCCAGCTTGAAATTAACGGATAAGCGGGTCCCTCGACGGTTTATTTTCAGTTCTTTAATGCTGACGATGGATTCTTGAACACCTGATTCTGCCGGCATTTTGCTGCTGCTGCCTGTTGATGTCTTTTTGCTGCCGGGGGGCGATTGGGTTATGGCTGTTTTTTTCGTGCTTTCGGTGGGTATTTTTGAGGGGTCAATGTAACTTTCCACGAACTTCAACCGCTGTTTTGCCTGATAAAGGGCCTTTTGGGTTTCCTGGAAATCTTTTTCAAGTTTTACCAGGAGGTTTTCCTGATGTTGTTCGCCGAAATACCAAACTATCGGCAGCAAAGAGAACAGGAAATAGAGCACAAGGACCGTCACAAGGCCAAGAAGAAGCCAGAAATTGATGTTGAAGCTCCACACCCGTCCCAGCCCCTTTGATGCCATAACGGTAACGTTATTCAGTAGGGGCGAAAGATTTTTCGCCCTTACTTTGGTTTTTGTCGGCATAGGTCTATCTTGAGAGGATTTCATGGGTGTTTTAATCCGTAAGCAGGGGCGAAAGATTTTTCACCCTTACAGCCTGTTTGGAATTGAAGTTCAAGTTTACCAAAATTGATAGGCGATTTCAAGGCGGCAGTTTAACCTTTACAACCCCATAAATGTTCATTGATTCGTTATGCCCCGCATGAGTGCAGGAAAAATGAGACATTCAAAACCCCCGGATTCCCATACCGGTGCGGCCCCTGAGGCAGCTAAATTCAGCTCATTTCTGGGCCCCATCCTTTTATTAACCAATATTTTTTTCCTGAATTTCCTATCCAGAATCATCTTTGCGCCATTACTGCCCCGTATTCAGAAAGACCTGACGCTGTCCCATGTTGAAGCCGCTTCCCTTTTTCTTTTTATCACAATGGGATATTCCATTTCCCTTTTGAGCTCCGGTTTTATCTCAAAGCGCCTTCGACACAGAAAAACCATTGTCTTGTCTGCCACAGCCGTGGGGATTTCGCTTAGCGGCATCGCGTTGTGCGACGACGTCTGGACCATTCGAGGCGGATTGCTTGTGCTGGGGTTGGCCGCAGGACTTTATCTCCCTTCCGGAATGGCCTCCCTGACAGCCCTGGTCAGTGCCAGGCACTGGGGAAAAGCCATCGCAACCCATGAACTGGCCCCCAATTTGAGTTTCTTTGTGGCGCCTTTGCTGGCAGAGTTCCTGATGATGTGGCTCTCCTGGCGGGGGGTTCTGGTTTTCCTGAGTATTTGCTCCATGTTGACCGGTTTCCTTTTTTACCGTTTTTGGAAAGGCGAGGATCTTCCCGGTGAAGCACTCAACTTTTTATCCCTTAAAACCCTCCTCGCCAGGAAATCCTTCTGGATTATGATGATTTTGTTTTCCCTGGGGATTTGTGCCACTATTGGAATTTATACCATGCTGCCCCTTTTTCTGGTGGCCCATCACGGACTGGAAAGGAACTGGGCCAATACCCTTGTGGCGCTTTCTCGCATATCCGGCATTTTCATGGCGTTTCTGGCCGGCTGGACAACGGATCGGATCGGCCCGAGACTTACCCTGTGCGCGGTGTTCCTGTTGGCCGGGTTGACAACGGTTCTCCTGGGTATCTCCTCAGGATCATGGCTGGTGCTGATGGTTTTTTTGCAGCCCGTTGTGGCGGTTTGTTTCTTCCCCCCAGGTTTTGCGGCCCTTTCGGCCATCGGCCCACCCAAGGCTCGAAATGTTGCCGTATCCCTTACAATACCCGCGGCCTTTCTGGTGGGGGGCGGCGCCATTCCCATGGGTATCGGCATGATGGGGGATGCGGGCCTTTTCTCCCTCGGGGTTTCCATTTCCGGGGGGCTGATCCTTTCAGGGGCCATTCTGGCGCTGTTGTATAAGCCCGGGGGCGTTAAGGCCATTGTTTCTCCTTGACCCGTCGGGGATCATTCCCTATAATCCGTCCTCGGTAAATTTTGGCCCAAGGATTGTAAACATCGGAACTTCAGCGTTTGTTTTAGGAAACAGATGTAAAATTTGGAGGTTATAATGGGTAAAGTAGGAATCATCGGAGTTGGCCAAAGCGCTTTCGTGCGCGGATATCCCGGATCCATCAGGGAGTTGGCCTTTGAAGGATTCAAGGATGCCATGCAGGACGCTCAAATTGTGAATAAGGATATTGATGCGTCCATCATTTGTTCCGCCCCGGAATATGATAAACAGCGGTCCCCTGCCGGCGTTTTTGCGGAATACCTGGGGCTTACGCCACAACCCACCTGTTATCTGGAAAGCCTTTGTTCTTCCAGCAGCATGGGGTTAAGGTTCGCCTATTCACTGGTCAAATCAGGCCTTCACGATGTGGTGGCTGTGGTGGGTTTTCAAAAGATGTCGGAGATATCCTCGGCCGAAAGTCAGGAACGGATGGGCCGGGGCGCGGACATTCAGTGGGAGAGCACCTTCGGCACTATGATGCCGGCATACTATGCCATGTATGCCAAAAGACATATGGCGGAATACGGGACCACCCCCGAAGATCTGGCGCTGATTCGTGTCAAAGCGGCCACCTACGGTCAGCTCAACGAAAAAGCCGTGTATCGCAAACCTGTGACCTTTGAGATGTTTTCGGATCCGAACAGTCCCATGTCCAACCCAGTGGCGTCACCGCTCAGGGTGGGGGATTGCTGCGCCAATGCGGACGGCAGCTCCTGTATTATCGTTGCCAGTGAGGAAAGGGCAAAGGCCCTCTCCAAAAAGCCGGTCTGGATACTGGGCCTGGGATCGGCTTCCAACGCGGTCAACCTGGCGGGAAGGGACGAGTTTTCGGGTCTGACGGTCGCCAGGCAATCGGCGGAACAGGCCTATAAGATGGCGGGCATTACCGCCAAAGATGTGGATGTGGCGGAAGTCCATGACTGTTTCACCATTGCCGAAATGATGGCCTATGAAAACTTAGGCTTCGCCAAGCCCGGAGAAGGAAAAGAGCTGATCAAAGGCAAAGAAACCTATAAAGAGGGGAGCATCCCGGTCAATGTGGATGGCGGTCTGTTGTCCAAGGGACATCCCATCGGCGCCACCGGCGGTTCACAGATCAGAACCATCGTGCTCCAGTTGCGGGGTGAGGCCGGCGACATTCAGGTCAAAGATCCGGAGATCGGGCTGGTTCACAATATCGGCGGTGTGGGTTTGTACGGAAACGTCAGCATTTTTGGGAGGTAACATCATGGGAAAGAAAAGAGAAGTGGATGATCGATTCAAGAAATTCGGAACCGTGAGCTTTACCGCCACCACGAAGGTCAACGACTTTGTCAGTCAGCTGGAGGATGGGAAAGTCATGGGGACAAAATGCAAGGAATGTGATGCAGTTTACTTTCCACCCCGATCCGATTGCGCCAAGTGCCTGTCCAGCCATATGGAATGGTTTGAGGTGGCCGGAAAAGGGAAGCTGGTGACCTACAGCAAGCTGGAGTACGCTCCTATCGGATTCGGTGATGACCTGCCATACGCCATTGCCTTGCTGGATTATGGTGATTACAAGGTCTTCGGCAGGATTGCCGACGAAATTCCTGAAGAAGAAATTCAGGTGGGCATGGAAATGACCACCCGGGCCAACACATTGAGCAACGGCCAGCTGAATTTCGTTTTTCAAAAGGCTTAAACAGAACACCTACCCCGCCCATAATGGGGCGGGGTTAGTGTTTAAAACCGGAGAATGCCTTGGTTGTTTCCCATAATGAAAATCCAGGGTGGCTGGAAATTGCCATTGACGCGGCGCCTGAGTTGAATGATCCTCTGAGCGCCTTTTTTTTTGATCTGGGCGCCACGGGGCTGGTTTTTGAGGATTTCGGCAGCTGTACCCTGAAAGCCTATCTGCCATTAGAAAAAAGCCCGGAGGATATCCAGAACCGGATTTCCGTTTACCTCAGTCAGCTGTCATTGATTCACCCCCACCTTAATGCTCCCGGTTTCAATCTGACAAAAATGGAAAATCAGGATTGGCAGCGAAACTGGCGGCGTTTTTTTCGACCGGTCCGGGTCACAGATCGACTTCTGGTCCTGCCGGTTTGGGAAAAGCTGCCGCCTCACGCCGAAGAAGCGCATATTATCCGTATTGATCCGGGCCCGGCCTTTGGAACGGGACAGCATGCCACCACAAAAATGTGCCTTCGGGCCATGGAATCCTTTGAGGCCGAAGGAGCGCAAACCCTTCTGGATGTGGGCACGGGGAGCGGCATCCTGGCCATTTACGGAGCAAAGCTGGGATTTAGGAAAATTGAGGCCATTGATGTGGATTCCGAAGCGGTGCGATGGGCCGAACGGAACATCGGGTTAAATGGCCATGCAAATGCCATTACACTTTCCGGAACGGGAATTGAAGCCATAGAGGGCCGTTTTTCCCTGGTATGCGCAAACCTGATTCTGGGAGAACTTCTTCGCCTCATGCCGGTATTTTCCCGACGGGTCGAAACCGGCGGCCATTTGGTAGCCTCCGGTATTCTGAGGGACCAGGTGGAAAGGATCGAAGAAGCCCTGCCGGCAACTGAGCTTTTTACCTCCCGCATGGTTTATGAAGACGAATGGGCCTGCATGGTCTTAAGGAAGGGTGATGAATGATATTTCTTTAAGGCGTTTTCTCGTTGAAAATCTTGAAATTGAGAACGGCTTCTGTGTCATTACGGGCCGTGAGGCCCACCATATGTCCAGAGTGCTGCGAATGGGCCGGGGCGATGAGCTGGTTCTCCTGGATGGAAAAGGGGGCCGTTTTCTAGCAGGTATCCAATCCGTCTCACATGAGGGCATAAAGGTTCAAATCAAAAAACCTCTGGCCCCTGTTCAACCATCCCCATTTGAGATCATCCTGTGTCAGGCTGTGATTAAATCAGCTTCAATGGATTATCTGATTCAGAAAACCTCCGAGCTGGGGGTTACCCGGATTTCCCCTTTCTTCAGTTCTCGAAGTGTTGTCCATCTGAAGGCAGACAGGCAGCGGAAAAAAAGCAACCGCTGGAGAGAAATCGCTCACAGCGCCGCAAAGCAGTGCAACAGGGATATTCCCCCTGAAATCGGGGCACCGGAATCTTTTGACAGACAACTGGCGCTATTTAGCAAAGCTCCCGGGCTTAAGGTGATTCTTTGGGAAAGAGAAACGTCACGAGACCTGAAGGATTTGCTTCAAAATCATGCATCATCAGGGAACTTTACGGGGATGGTAGGCCCTGAGGGAGGGTTTACGCCGGAAGAGGTCTCAGCTGCTCAGCACGCCGGTTTTATACCGGTCTCCATGGGCAGCCGGATTCTGAGGGCTGAAACCGCAGCCCTGGTCCTGGTGGCCATTGTCCAATATGAATGGGGGGATCTTTGCGTGGGTTAAGGCGGCTGTTTTGGGAAATGCGCTGGGTTTCCATAAACCGCCTTGACGTGTGTCGGACCAACTCTTATACTCCATGGCGATATAAGGACCCGAAGACGGAAGGGGGTGAAAATTGCTTGTTCCAGGGTCTGGTTAAATACGTTTATGGTATCTTACAGACAGGAGGTTTTTAGGATGAAAAAGCAAATTATTTTCGCACTCGTTATCATGTTGTTTCTGGGCATGGCGGGTATGACCTTTGCGGGGGATAACCCGTTAAAGGCTGAAGAAAAAAAGGTGAATGCAAGCTTCGCGGCGTTGATTCCGGCCGATAAGGTTATCGGTGTGGATCAGTTTTATCAGGTTTATCAAGATGTCATGGCGGGCAAAAAGAAGGCCTACATGATAGATGTGAGGACGTATCCCGAATTCGATGCTTTTCACATTGAGGGCACGGATCACATTAGTTCCGGCCTGATGTACACCATTCCCAAAAAAATAAAGGACCCGAGCGCCGAAATTTATATTTGGTGTCGTACATCCAAACGGGCCAAATATACCGCCGGATTTCTTTACAAATATGGTTACAAAAACGTTTGGCTTTACAATGGCGGTGTGGTGGGTTGGGCCAAGGCCGGTCATTCCTTCGTGAACAAGTTTACCGGTAAATTCAAAATCACCGAATACCGGAAACACCCCTCTAAAGCTGAAAAATCCTACCGCATAAGGTAATTTCATTTTTACCTATCCGGGGGAAGGGGTCATGATGACCCTTTCCCTGGATTATTTCCAAGGGCCGAAAAAAATTCCGGACATCTTTCTAATGGGAGGAAAAACCATGAAATTTGTGGTGATTGGGGGAGATGCGGCAGGCATGAGCGCCGCGAGCCGAGCAAAAAGAAACCAGCCGGAAATGGACGTAACGGTCCTGGAGCAAACCGAAGATGTGTCATACAGCGCCTGCGGCATGCCCTATAATATTGCGGACCCGGATCGGGACATGGATGATCTGGTGGTCAGAAGTGCACCCGTGTTCAGGGAAAAGCAGGGTATTGATCTCCGAACCGGTCATCGGGTGGAGGACATTGACACTGCCGCCAAAACCGTCGGCGGTCATACCCTAACGGGGGAAAGCTTTGAAATTCCCTATGATAAACTCCTCATTGCCACCGGCGCTTCCCCCATTATGCCTGATTTTCCGGGGGCTGATCTGCCCGGCGTGGTGGGGCTGAAAAGCCTGACCGACGGCAAGCGCATAAAAGAATTCATCCGTGATCAGGGCATGAAAAAGGTCGTCATTATCGGCATGGGATACATTGCTCTCGAGATGTCAGAGGCCCTTCGCGCCAGGAACCTTGAAGTCCATATGGTGAAACCCAGGGTCACATTTCTGCCTCGGTTTAATGAACAACTTGCGTCAATGGTGAGGGAAGAAGTCGAAAATAACGGGGTCAACCTCCATGCGGGTCACAAGATTAATGAAATCAAAAAAGCGGATGGCAGCCTGAAGGTGGTATGCCCTGACCTGACAGTTGATGGAGAGATGGTGCTGGTCAGCATCGGGGTTCGGCCCAACAGCCGGATTGCGGAAATCGCGGGGATTCAGCTGGGATTGGGGAAAACCATCGCCGTGGATCGGTCATTGCAGACATCCGACAGGGATATCTATGCCGCCGGTGACTGCGCCGGTGCCACCCATGTGGTGACCGGAGAAAAAACATGGGTTCCCCTGGCATTGTGGGCCAGCCGGGGAGGCTGGGCCGTGGCGGACCATGTCTCGGGCAAGGATGTGAGCCTTCAGGGGATTGCCGGAACAGCAGTCTTCAAGGTGTTCGGTCTTCAGGTGGCCGGCACGGGTCTGAATGGGGACGAGGCCTTAAAAGCGGGATTTGATCCCGTGGATGCGACCATCAAAAGCAGGAGCCGGGCCCATGCACATCCGGGGTCAAAAACCATTGCCGTGCATATGGTGGGGGACCGCAAGTCAGGGCGCCTTCTGGGGGTCCAGATGGTGGGAGAAGAGGGTGTGGCTCATCGCATCAATGCCCCTGCCGTGGCGCTCCATGCCGGGATGACAGTCGAAGCGTTCAGCCAGAGCGATCTGGCCTATGCCCCCCCCTTCGGTCCGGTATGGGATCCCATGCTCACCGCCGCCAACCAGTTGTTGAAAAAAATGTGATACCGACATCTTATAGAACTTCGGCGCGTTCAACATGGTACAAACTGAACACGGTAATGTGGGAGATTTTCCTTAGGGCCTCGGCAATAAATAATTGCGCAAGAGTGCGCCGTATTTTGGTTCGCCCGTTTTAATAAGATCAGGCAAGGCGCATTCACCAGTGTATATTTGTGGATATGTGCCGGTGGATGCTACGCCGTAGACGGATCAAAGGACAAGTACCAGATTGTGTAATTATTTATTGCCGAGGCCCTTAACTCAAAAACCAGGGCCAAAAAAGAGAGATAAGTAAGGTGTCCCCGGAATTTGGCATTCTCACGTTGAACTTCTGTAGATGTCGATGCCAGCGATTACAAGCGGCATTTTAAGCATGAAAGCAAGAAATGGAAGTTCACGTCGGACCTTCTCCATATGTATCATGCCGCTGTATGATTTTCGACCCTTTTCCTTCGCCTTCTCTTGTCCGACCAGACATAGAGAATGTGAAAAGTTCTCGGTAGGTACTATGAGCACACCGAGTTTTATCGTTCTCTGCTGAAATGCCAGCAAAAACTTGATGTAGTCCTGGTAGTAGGTTCGTGCGTTTCCGAACTCGACTTCGACTTGTACATTATTTTTGATGAAATCGCATTTTAGGGGCAATTCCGGGATGGCTCGCTGCTCCCGCTGCCACTCCCAAGAGACAAAGCGATGGGACAACTGGCGGTTGTAGAATGCCTGCCCCTCTGAGGGACAGAACTGAACACCCTGAACAATAGCCGGAATCTCGCGAACTGCGTCACGACTATGAAATGCATGTTTGTTAGTGCGATGGAATATCCATTCCAGGACGGTCAAGCGGTTCTCTGGCTTTTCGCTGAAAGGAAAGGGAGACACCCTATAAGTATCGTCACCAATTTTATGTAATTCAATATACTCACCCTCCATGCCGTCTTCAGTAGGAGTAAAGAGAGAAGCAAGCCACTGCCGGAATGGCAGCCCCCTTTTGTTCTCATATTTGATCTGTACATGCCCCCTAGCATTCGCGATCCGTCTTAATGTAGCTTTGGCGCGTTGTTCGTCAAATAGCAGCGTCAGTTCCCTTTTCTGGCCTCGGCTTGGTGCATCGACCCATGACTCCAATGATTTGGGTACCGCAAGCCCTTCAGACAGAGTCGACTTGCTAATTGTGTGTCGTAGTAAAGCCACGTCTAGGCTACTCCCCAGTCGACAGTTCTAAGATGTGAAGGTTTAGATCTTGTTGAGCCGGATTCTAAAACCAAGTTTCCCCTGTTGGGGCTGATGAAGATTTCCGCTTATCATAAAAGATTAGGTGATAATGTTACTTTTGTCAAAGGGATTAGGCAGTCAGTCGAGTACGAATTTTGGGAAAGGAGTTTATGTTTCGACGCCTTTCACGTGTCAAAACCCTTGATGGAATTTCCGGAAAAACCGAGGCCCAGAGTCCTTGAAATCATACTTTGCAGGCTCAAAATCTGGGCTGTCCGTTGCTTAACAAACATGAGTCGCCGACGAAGCAGATCTCTAACTGGGCGTTGCTCCTTTGGGTAGATATATCCCTGTGACAGAATACCCAAACGCAAGAGGTGGGTGGGCCAGCCAGAACGAATCCCATTTGTCGTCAGTATGCTTTAACCCACTGTAGGTCTGAATTGCAGAAGGATTTGCCAAGTGTACCTTGAACCCCTGTTCTTGCAGACCGTCTACGAGCCAGTACCGATTGTAGGTAGACTCAACGACAACTCCCCTGAGTGTCTTTTTAAAAGGGGCAAGTGCCCTTAAAACGGTCTCCATTCGGTTTTCGTGCTGTTTGCTATAAAGCCGTTTATCGTTGGCATCAATGATCCCAATGTAATTATTACTTGAGTGAAGATCGATTCCAGCGTATGTTTCCATGACGACACCTCCTAGATTTATGGGTTTTGGTTATATTTATCCATAGCACAAAGTGCTGTGGTTGAGGAGGTGTCTTTATTTGAATGTCAGTTCTGGAGCATCACGACTCCTTTGATGGCTCTGGGCCCTTTATATGATTATCAGATTGAAATGGTATGAGAAAAGATACAAAAGGAGCCCAAAACGGGCCCTATAATCGCGTTTTCAGGACCTGAAAAGGATCTTTTAGGATTGGGAAGATGAACAACGCCAGGCAAGTGAAAGGAAGAAGGGGTAACCAATGATGACGCCGGCAACGGTAAGTACCGGATCGACGATAATGGTTTCCTCGACAGTGTACGGCTCAGAGGAGATGCTCGACCAGGTATATGCAGCCCTGCATTCCTATGGTTACAAAGTGTGGATGTCTCGTGCAGGAACGATTCCGGTTCACCCCCGGAAATCCAATTTCAAGAATTGCATTTGGGCGGTCGAGAATTGCGATGTCTTCTTGGGGATCATCACGAAACGGTATGGCAGCGGTCGTCGAGGATCGGCCTTATCCATCACGCATCGTGAGATGTTGCGAGCAGTCCAGCTTCAGAAGCCAGCCTGGTTTCTCGTAGACCACGATGTGGTCATCGCCAGGCAGTTGCTCAAGCAATACCGATTCACCAAACATCGGCCTCCAAGGAAGCGGAAAACCTTTGTGCTTGAGCCAACTGCCGTTCTCGACGATGCCCGAATACTGGAAATGTATGAATCTGCAATTCGCGGCGACATACCTCTTGCAGAAAGAACGGGTAACTGGGTCCAGGAATATATTGATACGCAGGACGTCCTGCGATTTCTGGAGGCGCAGTTCTCGGATGTCAATGGATTGAAAGCGTTCCTGTCCAGTTGTGGAACCCAGGAGACGAATCATGAGTAAGAAGAAGATCCCAGATGCCTGGTGGAAAGATCTTGTCGAATCCTCGCGTCTTGAGATGAAGACAGGCGCGGTAGGCCCAGATGTGATTGGACAGAATGTTTGCGGATTCGCCAATGCGGAAGGCGGCTCGATTCTTATCGGTATGGGTGCTCGCTGGGAGATCCTTGGCGTTTCCAATCCGGAAAAGATTACGAACAAGTTGCGTAAGAACTTAGCTGAAGGCCTGTCTCCCCGTCTGGCGGTTTCGGTTATTACTATTCAGGCTCAAGGCAAAGATCTGGTGATTGTCGATGTCCCACAGGGAACGGACCGTCCCTATACCTGGAATAGGCGCATCTTCGTCCGCACCGAAGACAAGACTGTGGAAGCCGGACCTGAAGTCATCGGCAACCTGCTCACCTCGCCCAAAGGTTTTCACTGGGAACGCCAGCCTGCCCCTGGAACGGAAGTATCCGATCTTGGCGAGCAGGAAGTCCGTAAGTCATTCAATGAGGCGCGGAGGAATCATCTGCTGTCCCAAAATGATAGATTCAATATGCTGGATACGCTTCGTCTCTTTCATCTGGCAGACGGTGGGCAGATTGCCAACGGCGCAGTGGTACTTTTTGGGAATCACCCGGAAAACCGTTTCCCTCAGACTCGAGTGCGGGCCGTCTGCTATAGTGACATGGAAGACACTGAATTGGTCGATAGCCGTGTCATGGAGGGGAACGCTTTCCATCTTGTCCAGGTGATTATGGAGTTTTTGCATCGCCATACCTCGATTTCATCGTCCATACCCATGGGAAACCTTCAACGCGTCGAAAAGCCCGCCTACCCATTTCGCGCGCTCCAAGAGGCGGTCCTCAATGCCATTCAACATCGTGATTATGAGGCATACGATGGAGGCATTTCCGTCGTCGTTCGTCCAAACAGCATAGAGGTTTGGAACTCCGGCGCCCTTCCATCAGGCATGACCATCGATGATCTGAAACGGGGGCATCATTCTAGACCGCACAATCCGGATATCGCTCATGTATTCTTCCTACGGGGATATGTGGAGCGGATCGGCTCCGGAGTGCAACGGATGATCAAGATGTGCCGTAGTGCGGGCTTGTCCGATCCGGAATGGAGCCAGGACTCTGGCGGCATCACTGTCGTTCTGCGCAAACCAGGGAGGATGTCCGCTTTAAACGAACGGCAAGAAGCCCTCTTGCAAGGCATGAAGACCAAAGACGCTGTATCCACTTCTGCATTCCGCGAGCGGTTCTCAATTTCGGATCGCCAAGCGCGAAACGATCTAACTGGCCTGGTAAAGACCGGTTATCTGCGCCGGGTTGGCTCTGGACCGGCAACACGGTATGTGCGGACGGAAAAGGACTTCGAATAGAATCCGGCAGTATCAGGCACACATCCGGCAGTCGCGTCGTGCCGGATACTGCCGGTTCGATCCGGCAAGGGCTCTGAATGCCGAAAACTGCCGGTTTAGTTGATTTCGATGCCGGATTAGCCGGATAATTTGGGGATCTTGCGGATCTTGGGTACGTCCATCAGTAAGTAAATAACTCATTTACGAGGTCAAGAAACAGGAATATATTACGGCGGTGCAGACTGGCTTGGATAGAAATTATCAGCCCATGGAAACCCTATTTTCGGAGATCATTGAGAAGTCGATTTCTGCTTCGGCGAGGGAACAATAAGAATGCTGTTGACAACCTCAGCGACTGTATCGACGATAGACCAAACGCTATCAGAAATTTCGATTGCCGTAGAGCTTGAAACATTAGTAATTAGAGAGTTGCTGTATTTTTCCGAGTCCTGTAAATAGCGGTTGGTTTCGATTAATGACTTTTTGTTCATATTAAGCTCTTTCTTACAGATTAAATGATTATATAAGCTATTTAAAAAATATAAAGGCTTTTTTATAAGTCAATTGTCAAAATGGGGGGATCGGGTCATGCCCCGTCGATACCGCAACCGCCGTATCGGCGAATTTTTGAAGGAATTGGATCTAACTGAAGGTCGGGGCACCGGTATTCCGAAAATACTTCGCGCCAAAAAAGAGAACGGCTCTCTATTGCCTGAGTTTGAATTCGATGAGGATCACACCTATTTTCTGGTACGTCTGCCGGCACATCCCGAGGCCAGGCACACCACCGAGTACGAGGCAGTGCTGGAGCTGGAGTCAGGGGTAGAGTCAGGGGTAGAGTCGGGGGTAGAGTCAGGGGTAGAGTCGGAAATGGCAATTTTAATCCTAAACGATCTCCGAGAGAGAGAACTAGGGAAAATTATTTAATAAAAACAGCCCCTTGACCAACTGATTGCGGCCAAGGGACGGTTTCATGGGCCTATTTCCCAGGGGGTGTGGGCCTCAGAACACCATTTTTATCTCTTTTGTTGGGATAGGGTTGTTTGGGCAAGGGGGCGCCGGGCAGTTCCTCGACAGATTTTCCATATTTCCAGTCCGGCGGGCAAATTGCTACGTACCTGGCATAACCGCCTGTGCCGCCTTCGGGTTTTGCGAAACCGATCATGACCAGGGCGCCGGCCGGTGGCACCTTATCCAGATTCATCATTCCCTCGGCCTGGCAGAAGTTGTTTTTCAGCAGCCAGTTTTCTCCTTCCAGGTTGGGTGTGGTATCCGTGTCCAGGGGTTCATGACCGTGAAACAGGATTTTTCGCTCCAGATGCAGCAGTTTGAGGGCGTCCAGCTTTGTCCCGGGAAAAGGCTTTTTGGCGAAGCGATCGGTTTCTTTCCATTTCTTGTACCAGTCCGATCGAACGGCCACGACCGAGCCTTCAGGGATTTTTCCGTACTTGGCCTCCCAGGCTTTGATATCCGCGATGGTGGCATGATAGCCGGGGTCTTTCTTTACTTTTTCGTGAATATCAATAATGACAAGAGGCCTGATGGCATAGGTGGCCGGCAGGTCGCTGATGGTGGCGCCGTATTCGTAGAAGTGGGCCGGCGGATCCAACTGGGTGCCGTACTGGTCCGTGACCAATTCATAGGATGTGGCGATAAATCCATGTTTTTTGTAATCAAAGGCCTCACCGATTTCGCAATAGCCGTCATATTTTTTGCCTGCCACAGAGGGTTTGAACTTGGCCTGCCCAAAGCCGGGCCAGACCGCTATGGTAGGACTGAATGCATGGGTTAGATCAACATATTTGGCTTTTTTCAACACATTGTTGTAAACATCCCAGAGCTTTGTGTTTTCACCCATGGCAGGTGCTACGGCCATGGCCATCAGCAGGATCAAAAATGTTGCAACAATCATCATCCGATTTTTCATAATTCCTCCTTGAATTAATTGTTACGGTTATTTAGTGTCTGAACGAAAACTAGGATTTTTTGTCAAGATCAAGGAAGATCAAAATTTTAACCGCAGGAATACGTTTGGTATTTTGAGGATTAAAATTTTTATCTGACGCAGAGGTTGGCGAAAAAGACAGTTTTCGTTCGGGCACTATTTAAAAACAATTACCGAAAAATCCTTATTTGAGGATATTAAAAAAAGGGTTATTATGTGTCAAGCAGACAGATTCAAAATATTACATGATAATACCTGTAAATCACCATTTGAGATAAAGTGAGGATGATAATATGATTCGCGCAAAACTCTGGTTTCGATGTGCTGCCATGCATGATCCGGTGACCCCCACCATTTTGAAACCCGCCATCATCAGTTGGGAGGCCAAACACCGAACGGTGGATTTGACCATCGAACGGGCCTTCAACGGGGATGAACTCATCATGCGAATGAAGGGATGGGTCACCGTCGATGTGAAAAAGGCCATCGAAGCGGTCAAAAAAAGGGGGCGGTTGAAAGTGCTTGATGACCGTGAACTGGTGGTGGAGTTTGAATCGGAAGCAGATTTCGAGACTTTGAGCGGCGAGCTGGCGGAAGCGTTCGGGGACCAGCTGGACATGGATCGAATATGACTCCGATGGATTCCGATCCCGTGGAAATTCCTGTGGACGGAGTTCTGGACCTCCACACTTTCGCCCCCAGGGATGTGGCTTCAGTGGTAGACGAATACCTGTGGGCCTGCATGCAAAAAGGGATTCTTGACGTCAGGATTATCCACGGAAAGGGGAAAGGGGTGCTCCGCCGTACGGTGCATTCGCGCCTTGATAGACACCCGGATGTGGTTCAATATCAGCTGGATGATGGTCCCTCGGGATGGGGGGCCACCATGGTTCGGCTACGGGCCTCGGCAAAGAAGGATTCATGAGCCCTCCCTGAGGGCCTTGAACATGCGGTTTCTGTCCAGAGGCTGAACCTCGCGAACGATCCAGTTCCTGAAGTCCTCTCCCTGGGGGGTGGACTGTTTATAGCTCATCAGGTCCAGCCGAATGTCGAGGGCCTCTGATAGCCGGGCCGCCAGAACGGGCCATATTTCGCCGATATCGCCCACAATGGGAAGGCTCCCGGGAATCCGGGAAAATCCGGACATCTCCATTCGAAAGGGAAGTCCCATGGATTTAGTTTTGGGAAGCCCCCGGTCCACAGCTCCAGATACATGACCCGCGTTTCGCTCATGGGCCCATGCTTTTTCAAGGGCCGGATCCAGGTCGATCCGCAGGATCTTCTTTTTCGCCAGGGAATAGGTCCGGTCTCCTTCCCAGTGGGCCCAGATGCCGTGACCCGTGTAGTGCTCAAAGGGACCGTCGTGAATTTCCTGGGTCAGGGCCACAGCCGATTCAATGATCACATCGGCGCTCTCCATGAGGTCCGCGATTCTGCGGCAGCGCTGTGAGATGGAAATGGAATCCCCCACTGCCAAACCCACTTCGCCCCCCCCCACCAGCTGCGGGACCGTCACCAGGACGGGCACATTTTTTTGTGCACCGGCGCCGATCATGGTGTAAGGGTCCGCCCCGAAACCTGCCACCCGCTCAAAAGGGAGGCCATACCGCCGGGCCAGGGCGAGCACATCCCGCGCCAGTCGCTCCGTTCGAAGTCCGGTGGGATAGGCCATGTTTCCCGCCACCTTGGTAATCACAGCCCCCCTGGCCCCGATCATCCTGCGGAAAAGATCCATATCCACAGAAATTTCGTTCTCATAGGCGTGCAAGTGCTCCAGCTCAAGAAGGCTGACCTCAAGTTGGCCATCGATGGGTAGGAGATCCCCATCGATTCCCAGGGCTTTTCCCTCCACCCGTTTCACCTTCTCCAGGGCCCCCGCCATCTCGTGACTCACCACGGCGGAACTGGTGCTGACCCCATCAATGAGGCCTTTGTGAATCAATTCGGCAATCAGGGTGGTGACCCCTTCGTGGATGTTGGGACCGCTGCCCACCACGGCAACAATTCTGCCGTTGTTCTTTTTGGTTTCCACCATGATGTCGACGGCCTGGTCCACCCTGGCTTTGGTTTCTTCAGGAAGGGCCTGGTAAAGGGTATCGATGGCGGCGTGATCAATGGGTATGGGAATTATGTTGTGATTCGTTTGAATCAATGGGACACCTCTTTAAAAGTTTTCATTTCGAAAAAAGAATGCTGATGATTTCAGCATGCCTGTGGGCGGCAGCCTGCATTTGAAACGCTGTTTCCCTGGCATTGTGGCCCAGGGTATCGGCTTTTTCGGGATGATCGAGCAAATCGAGAAATGTTTCCGTCAGGTCCTGAAGATCCGAAATCTCCATGCCGCCACCGGCAGATTCCAGCATCTCTTTTGCGTCCAGGAAATCCTCCATATGAGGCCCGTAAAGGATGGGTTTTCCCCATACGGCCGGTTCAAGAGGGTTCTGCCCTCCCAGGGGAACCAGGCTGGCGCCGCAGAACACAACGGTTGCAACGCTGTAGATGTTGAACAGTTCACCAAAGGTATCGGTTACAAGAATTTGTGCTGTCCGTTCTGTTTTCCCCCGGCCGATTTCCGTTCTCAGCTGGCATTTAAGCCCTCGACTGCGAATCAGGGCGCAAATGTCAGAAGCCCGTTTGATATGTCGGGGCGCGAGAATAAAGAGGATGTCCGGATATATTGAGCGAATTTCTTCGTAGGCCTCAACCAGCATTGCCTCTTCACCCCCGCGTGTGCTGCCGGCTACAATAACCCGATCCGATGGGGCCAGGTTTAAGATTCGCCGCATTTCCCGTTCAACAGCAGGGTCCGGTGATATGATGGTGTGATCGTACTTGGCATTTCCGTTAACCCGGATGTTGCCGGCGGGCGCCCCCATGGCATGAATACGGTCCGCGTCTGTTTTGGAAATCATGCTGAAGGCGTCAAAATTTTTGAGAACCGACCGGAAAAAGGGCCGGAACCTCAGGTAGCCTTTGAGTGATCTCGGGGAAATGCGACCGTTGAGCAAGACCAGTTTGATGCCCAATCTGCCGGCTGTAAAGATCCATGCCGGCCATAATTCGGTCTCCAGAAAAACCATCACATCCGGTCGTACGAAGGAGAGGGCTTTTAGGGCACACCCCGGCAGGTCCAGCGGTGCATAAACAACCGGGATCTCTTTTTCAAAAACCTCAAGCGCCAGGTTTCGGCCATGTTCCGTTACCGTTGAAACCATGATGGCACAGCCGGGCAGTTTCGCCCGCAACGATTTGATAATCGCCGCAGCAACCCGGATTTCCCCCAGGGACGCCCCGTGAATCCAGATCCTGGGGTTACCCGAAAGGGATTTAACGGCGTTTGCGGGCAGAAACCCCAGACGTTCCTGAAAATGCTTTAGAAAGCTCACAGCTCTCTCTATTGAACCCAGTCAAAGGTTTTTTCAACGGCCCTTTTCCAGCTTTTGTACCCGGCCGCTCTCTCTTCTTCAGGCTGGGTCGGCTGCCAGGAACGATCTTCAGACCAGTTTTGCCGCAGTTCTTCCTGTGATGACCAGAAGCCCACCGCCAGCCCGGCGGCATAGGCGGCCCCCAGGGCGGTGGTCTCGGCGATCCGGGGCCGAATCACGGGGACATTCAATACATCGGCCTGGATTTGCATCAATAAATCGTTTTCAACCATGCCCCCGTCCACCTTCAGATGGGGCAGCTGATGACCGGCATCCTTGTTCATGGCCTCCAGAATGTCCCGGGTTTGAAAAGCGCAGGCTTCCAGTACGGCGCGCGCCATATGGCCCTTGTGAATATAGCGGGTCAATCCCACCATGACCCCGCGGGCATCGTCGCGCCAGTAAGGGGCAAACAGGCCGGAAAAGGCGGGGACAATGAACATGCCGCCGTTGTCCTCCACCGTGCCGGCCAGGTTTTCGATGTCAGGGGCTGTTTTGATTAGCCCCAGGTTGTCCCGAAACCATTGCACCAGGGCCCCGGCTATGGCGATGGATCCCTCAAGGGCATAGACCGGCTCCTGCCCGCTCACCTGGTAGGCAACCGTTGTGATCAAACCATGCTTTGATGGCACGGGTTCCGGGCCGGTGTTGAGTAGCAGGAAACAGCCGGTGCCATAGGTGTTTTTGGCTTCCCCTTTCTTAAAACAGGCCTGGCCCACAAGGGCGGCCTGCTGATCCCCCAGCGCCCCGCAAACGGGTATCTTTTCTTCAAAGGGGCCGTCATCGGCTGTAAACCCCCAGATTTCCTTGTCGGAAGACGGCACGATTCTGGGGAGCATCTGCGGCGGGATATCAAGAATTTCCAGGATATGGTTGTCCCAGGCAAGGGTCGCAAGGTCCATGAGGAGGGTTCGGCTGGCATTGGTGACATCGGTCACATGGGCGCCGCCTTTTGGGCCTCCCGTGAGCCACCAGATCACCCAGGTCTCCATGGTCCCGAATAAAGCGTCCCCCTTCAGGGCGGCTGTTCGTGCCTCCGGAATATGCGTCAGTATCCATTTGATTTTGGGCCCGGAAAAGTAAGCTGCAATGGGAAGTCCCGTCGTCTCCCGGAAACGATCCTGTCCCCCATCCTTGATGAGCGCTCGACACATATTGTCCGTGCGGGTGCACTGCCACACGATGGCATTGCCGTAGGGTTTCCCCGTGTGTTTGTTCCAGACCACGGTGGTTTCCCGTTGATTGGTGATGCCGATGGCAGCGAGGTCCGCGCCTTTCGCCCCCGCATTGGCAAGCCCACCCCGTATCACTTTTTGCGTGTTGTCCCATATTTCCAGTGGGTCGTGTTCCACCCAGCCGGGCCGGGGGAATATTTGGTTGTGTTCCTTCTGGTCCAGCCCCGCGATTTGGCCCCCATGGTCAAAAACAATAAACCGGGTACTTGTTGTCCCCTGATCCAGCGCCCCGATGAACTTGCCCATCTTGCACTCTCCCCCGTTTGTGAAATATTGATGATAAGATATTTACCATGAACCGTTTAAAACATCCAGAATCATTTCCCAATCAGAGATTTGAAAGTGCTCGCCCTGAAATGGAAAAATTTGGATTTTTTAATGACGTCAAAGCGCTGATATGCTAACGTCCTTTCGCCAGCACTCTTGAAACTTTAAACTTAAAACTTGAAACTCAAAACCGCGGCCTGCCGCTTCAGGAGATAAAACCGAAAATGCCATTTAAAAGGAATATTCTTTGTATCGGAGCGGGTTATGTGGGGGGTCCCACCATGGCCATGATTGCCTTTAAATGTCCGCAATACAAGGTGACGGTGGTGGATATCAACCCTGAACGAATTGCCCGGTGGAATTCCGACAATCTGCCCATTTATGAGCCCGGTCTTGACGAGGTGGTCAGGGCTGCCAGGGGGAGGAACCTCTTTTTCAGCACTGAAATCGAGAAAGGGATTCGGGATTCCGAGGTTATTTTTGTAAGCGTCAACACCCCCACCAAAACCTTCGGCGCCGGTGCGGGCATGGCCGCCGACCTTCAATATTGGGACAAAACCGCCAGAGAGATTCGAAAATATTCTCAATCCAGCAAAATTATTGTTGAAAAGAGTACCCTGCCGGTAAAGACCGCTCAGGCCATGGAACGGATTTTGGCATGCGGGGATAATGGCCTCTGTTTTGACGTTTTGTCAAACCCGGAATTCCTGGCTGAAGGGACCGCCATTCATGACCTTGAAGCCCCGGACCGGGTGCTCATTGGTTCCTCCCAGACGGCTGAAGGGCTTTTGGCCCGGGACGTACTCGTGGAGATTTATGCCAACTGGATCCCCAGAGACAAGATCATCACCTCCAATATCTGGAGCAGCGAGCTTTCCAAACTGGTGGCCAACGCCTTTCTGGCTCAGCGGATTTCTTCGGTGAATTCCATATCCGCCCTCTGCGAAAAGGCCGATGCGGATATTCAGGAGGTGACCCGGGCAGTGGGCATGGACAGCCGGGTGGGCAACAAATTTCTGAATGCCAGTGTCGGTTTCGGTGGTTCCTGCTTTAAAAAAGACATCCTGAACCTGGTCTATATCTGCCGCCATTACGATCTCAAGGAGGTAGCGGATTACTGGGAGGGTGTGGTCAAAATCAATGACTACCAGAAGGAACGGTTCATCCTCAACATGCTGCACGTCATGTTCAATACCCTGGCGGGCAAAAAGATCTGTCTTCTCGGATTTGCCTTCAAGGCCGACACCGGGGACACGCGGGAAAGCCCGGCCATCCGGATCGCCAAACGGCTTATGGAAGAAAAAGCGGACCTGGTGATTACCGACCCGAAGGCCATTAATAACGCAAAAGATGACCTGAAAGGGGTAAAGGGAAACATTTCCTATGTTGAAGATCCCTATGAGGCGACGGAGGACTGCTGTGCCATTGCCGTCATGACCGAATGGTCTCTTTATAAAGAACTTGATTACCGGGAAATTTACCGAAAAATGGCCAAGCCGGCCTTTGTTTTTGACGGCCGGAATATTCTGGACACCCTGGCGCTTCACGAGATCGGGTTCAATGTTTTCCCCATTGGAAAACCGTCCCTCACCCATTTTTAACCGAGGCCCTAGCAGGAGGTTATGATCGTGCTTCATCATCAAAAACGCATACTGGTGACCGGCGGCGCCGGATTCCTGGGGTCCCATCTCTGCGACCGTCTGATTCGTGAGGGCCATGACGTTCTGTGTCTGGATAATTTCTTTACCGGGACGAAACGGAATATTTTGCATCTGATGCAAAACCCCAATTTTGAATTGATCCGTCATGATCTGGCTTTCCCCGTATTTCTGGAGGTGGATGAAATATATAACCTGGCCTGCCCGGCTTCCCCCGTTCACTACCAGCATAACCCGGTGAAAACCGTAAAGACCAATGTGCTGGGATCCATTCACATGTTGGGACTGGCCAAACGGGTCCATGCCAAGATCCTGCAGGCCTCAACCAGTGAGGTTTATGGTGACCCTGTGGTTCATCCTCAACCGGAAAGCTACTGGGGAAATGTGAACACCATCGGGATCAGGTCCTGTTACGACGAGGGAAAGCGGTGTGCCGAGACCCTTTTTTTTGACTACCACCGTCAGAACAATGTGAATATCCGGGTGGTTCGCATCTTCAATACCTACGGCCCCAGAATGCACCCCAACGATGGCCGGGTGGTGAGTAATTTCATTGTCCAGGCATTAAATAATCAGGATATTACGGTTTACGGGGACGGATCACAGACCCGCTCTTTCTGTTACATGGATGACTTGATTGACGGCATGGTCCGCATGATGAATGGGCGCGATGAATTTGTGGGACCCGTGAACCTGGGGAATCCCACGGAATTCACCATCCTGGAACTGGCCGAAAAAATCATTGACGCCACCGACAGCAAATCCCGCATTGTTTTTCGCCCCCTTCCCGAGGATGATCCCCTCCAACGTCAACCGGATATTTCCCTCGCAAAAGAAAAACTGCAGTGGGAACCGGGCACAGCGTTGGATGAAGGGCTTCAAACCACGATTGCTTATTTTAAAACCGCTCTGAAGGAAGGCTGAGGAAAGCGTCGGGCAGGGTTTCAGCGGAAAAATCAAGGGAAACCTGAACGGCATTCTTCGTTTTTGGACCCACCTTGAAACGGTCATCAAGTCTCAGACCGCATATCCAGATGGGGTTTTTTCCCTGGCACAATAGGGGAAGACTTTTTCTGACATGGGAAGGAATCTTCCGATCCACAAAAAAATCCTTCACTTTCTTGTGTCCCGTCATGCCCAAAGGAACAAACCGGTCGCCGGGGACAAAACTTCTGATCATCAATGGGTATTGGATGCGGTCAGCGTCCAGGTGAGCAATCCACGGCGATGCGTTGCCGCCCGGGAGGAGGGCTTTTCCTTTGATTTCCTTGATGGTCACCGTGCAGGAGATCGCATCAAGGCTGAAAACACCCGGACCATCCAGAACATATTGAAACCCCTTCGTTTTTTTAGGTTCCTGTTTTTCTCCGTTTTTGCCGAATATCAGGGTTTCGTAGGTTTTCTTGACAAAAACGTTGTTGGGAAGGTCTAAGCTCGCCTGTGGCCGCCCTTGTACCAGCTCTTTTATGGCTTCAATGTGCCGCAGGCTGATGCGGCGAAGTCCCCCTTGAACACCCTTGATGATTTGGCGAATGATCTGGTTCTGAAGCGCTGCCGAAAGTTCCCCGAGCGCTTTCAGGGGAACCGAATGTGTCCCCGTTTCAAAGACCTCCACATGCCCTTTGATCCATTCTTCCGCTTCTGTTTCCATCCACCGGGTTTCATCCCGCATAATTCCCGCGGTCTGCCCCAGAATTTCAACGATTCTGGGTTGATAGGTTTTCAGCTGTGGCAGAAGGTCCAGCCGGATTCTGTTTCGCAAATGGTGTTTTTCCAAGTTGGACGGATCGGTAATGTGCGATAGGTCTCGGCGGACAATATAATCCTGAATTTCCTGACGGGTGACCTCAATGAGAGGCCGGATAATATCATGATTTCGAACCGGCGGAATCCCGGAAAGGCCGGCAGGTCCGCTGCCGCGCAAAAGACGCATGATGACGGTTTCAGCCTGATCGTCGAGGGTATGTCCCAGTGCAATTTTCTGGGCCCCGTGGGTCTTTTTGGCATGATCCAGGAATTCGTACCGCCGATCCCTGGCCTCTTCTTCAAGGGACATGCCCCTTTTGCCCGGGGGCGATAATGCCTTTTGGGTAATAAAGGGAATATTTTTTGAAACCGCCAGGGAAGCCACAAATCGGGTTTCACGTTCATCATCGCCCGGTCTCAGCGAATGGTCGAAATGGGCCACCACCAGGTCCAGTGAAAAGGATTCTTTCAATCGGTCCAGAACATCCAGCAAAACCACGGAGTCCGGTCCCCCGGATACCGCCACCAGAACCCGGTTCCCATAATCGAGCATGTTGAACCGGGAAATGGTTTTTTCAATTTTTTTGAGGATATCCTTCACAGCTTGAACCACCACCAATCACGCCATTCGTTTTTCCGGTCGTTTTTCCGGAAACAGGGCCATGATATCTGCTTCGGTGGCGTTGCAGACGCCCCTTTCCGTTATAAAGCCCGTCACCAGGCGGGCGGGGGTCACGTCAAAAGCCGGATTGGCTGCGGGGCTCATTTCAGGCGGTACCAGCACGGTTTGCACCTTGCCGTGGCAAAGCCCCTGGACAAAGCGGATTTCATCAGGATCCCGTTCCTCAATGGGAATGTCGTTGATCCCATCCGTGATGCCCCAGTCAAAGGTAGAGGAAGGCAGGGCCACATAAAAAGGAATGTCGTTGTCCCTGGCGGCAAGCGCCTTTAAATAGGTACCGATCTTATTGGCCACGTCTCCGGCCCGTGTGGTCCGGTCCGTTCCCACAATCACCACGTCCACCATGCCGTGCTGCATGAGATGCCCGCCCGCATTGTCCGTGATCACCGTGTGATGGATCCCGTGTTTGCCCAATTCCCAGGCGGTGAGGCGCGCCCCCTGGTTCAAAGGTCTTGTTTCATCCACCCAGACATGAACGTCAATGTTATGATCAAAGGCGGTGTAGATGGGGGCGGTGGCCGTGCCGTATTCAACACAGGCCAGCCAGCCGGCGTTGCAGTGTGTCAGAATGTTGACCGGCTTGCCCCCTTTCTTTCGGCTGATGTCCTCGATGATGGAGAGACCGTGCCGGCCGATTTGTTGACAATTGACCGCTTCCTCCTCAACCACTTCCAGGGCCTCTGCCAGGGCGGCCTTTACGCGTGCGTTGTAGTCGATCTCTTTGTGCGCTGCCTCCCGAACCCGGTCCACTCCCCAGAAAAGGTTCATGGCAGTGGGTCTGGCGTCTTTGAGGCGGTTACATTCGGCCGCTAGATATTTATTGTCCGCGCCGCCATTGTTTTCCTGGACCAGGCTGACATAGACCCCCAATGCACCAGTGGCCCCGATAAGGGGGGCCCCCCTCACCACCATCTCTTTGATGGCGCGAATCACGTCATCCACCGTGTTCAAGTCTTCAATAATAAATTCATGGGGCAGAAACCGCTGGTCAATGACCTGAACGGTTTTTGAAGCCTTATCAAACCAAATGGGCCGCATCTCTTTTCCATCTACTTTCATATTCAATTCTCTCATGTGGGATTTCTTCCGGCTCCTGAAATCAGAATGTCAGAATGTCAGATTCTCTGAATTCTGTCAATAGACCGGATGAGTGGTTTTTGGCATACAACAGTGCATGCACCTGTAAAGGTGATATTCAGAAGAAAAACACCTCAATATTTTCGGGCCTATCGTAGAAGTAATCATAGACGTTCCCACGCAGGATCGCGGGAACGAGAAAAATTTAGAATTAGCTATCTCTACTGCTTAAATGCTAATATTCAATTGACAAATGAAAAAGAATAGAAATAACTATGTATAGTCCCGCATACGAAGGCTTATTTAGAAAGAATTCAGTTAGACCTTTTTTTGATATCCCGCCAAGAGATGAGGGTTTGACGCCTCGAAGCTGATTTGAAACGGTAGGCCATAGATTTGGAGACAATATGGTAGAAAATGATCCTTTAATCTATCGTGAAGAAAATGGCATAGCGACCATTGAAATCAACCGGCCGGAAAAGAAAAATGCCATCGGCTCCGAGTGTTGGAAATTATTCGAAAGGCATTTTTCTGACTTAAAATCCAATCAGCAGATTCGAGCGTTAGTGATAACCGGTCATCCTCCAGACATCTTCTCGGCAGGCGTTGACGTCACGCCATCGGATAGATTCATAATGGACATGTTCCAGAGCCTCCAGAATCAGGACAAAGAAAAACTGATTGAGGGGTTTGCCCATATTCAAAATATCCTTACAAAGCTCGCCCATCTTGCCTTCCCAACAATCGCAGCCATCAATGGTATATGTTACAGCGGCGCCGCAGAACTCGCATTGGCCTGTGATATCAGGGTGGCGAAGGAAGGTTCAGTGATCTGTTTCCAGGAAACGCGCCTGGGCCTGATACCGGATTTGGGAGGTACCGTGCGACTTGCGAAATTAGTTGGGCCAGGGTGTGCAAAGGACCTTATTTTTTCTGCTCGCAAAATTGTTGCCGAGGAAGCAAAACAGCTGGGTTTGGTAAACCACGTTTTTCCGGAAGAAAATTTTCACTCCCGTGTAGCCGAATATGTGGAGAGTATAACGGCAAATGGCCCCATGGCCCTGCGGGTTGTCAAAGAAATTATCGATTCAACCATTTCGATGGATGAGGATCAGGCGCTTACGTTCGAGAGGGAAAAAGCGGCAGAAAATGTTCTCAGCGGCCAATGCATCGAAGGTGTAACTGCTTTTCTGGGAAAAAAGGAACCGAAATGGACTGAGAAATCGGGGTCTGGATGATCTGGAGAGGGCCAAAGTAGGTTACGGGCTACAAGAGTGAAAAGCTGCTTCTTGTGGTTAGCCGTAACAAACCGAAATTCCGCTTCTTATGCGGATGAATCCAATCATTGCTCTATGGAAGGAGGAACAAGATGAAAGACACCCTAAAGCCCGGCATTGAGCACACCTTCACGTTCAGCATCGATGAATCAAAGTTAGTTCCAGCCCTATACCCTGAATCAGATGAATTCAAGGTAATGCCTAACGTCTTTGCCACTGGCTACATGGTCGGCTTAATCGAATGGACGTGTATTCAGGCCCTGAACCCCCATCTTGACTGGCCGGAAGAGCAAACCGTCGGCACTCACATTGATGTGAACCACCTTGCGGCGACACCGCCGGGACTGGAAGTCACTGCCAAGGTCAAACTTGTGAAGGTGGATGGGAGAAGGCTGGTTTTTGAGGTGGAGGCCCATGATGGAATCGACCTTATAACTCGCGGACGACACGAACGCTTTGTTATTCAAAAGGGGAAGTTCGATCGCAAGATGCAAGAGAAGTACAGGGCAAGAAGCACATGACAACCGCATGAAAAGGTGGACTGGCCACCAGCCAGGCAGTTATGTGGGATATTGAACATTCCCTATTATATACGACATTTTCTGGAACTCACCAGCAAATAGTCAAAGATTGACCTCATAAATAGGGGACAGTTCCGCTTTCCCTGGGAAAAACCTCGGGGACACAAACCGGCTTATTCCGGCCTTTATCTGTGCAAGTTATCACAAGGGAAATGATGGGTTAAGGCCTATGGTTAGCATCGAGAAGTTGAAAAAATGCGTTGATTTCCTTTGCATTTAAACAAAGCAAAAAATATGAAAGGAAAATATCATGCATCTATTCGCTCAAAAGCCATTGAAATATTTAATTTTATGTATTTTTTTAATATTTGCTAGCAGCACGTATTGTTCAGATACTAATAATGATACTGGCACAAATACTACCCAAAATGATGAGATTAATGATATACATATGCTCTTGACATATTCAATATTGTATAAAACATGGCAAGGATCAGATCCATCAAGAGTTGTTGGAAAAAATATTGGAGCTTTATTAGTTAATCCAAAAAAAGATACAATTTTGGAGTTTAATAGGAATGCACATGCATCTACACATAATGTAACACAACATGCAGAGAGTAGATTAATTCAAGGTTATTTAGCAAAATATGAATGTGAAGATTTGACTGACTATATTATTTACGCATCACTGGAACCATGTGCAATGTGTGGTGGTATGATGACTGTTAGTAAAATTAAGGAAACTATTTATGGTGAGACCGACCCATATGGTGGTAAATCTTTAGAACGCCTTTCACTTGATAGTTCTGAATTACCTGATGGTTATAAGCCATATCCGGATGTTACAATTTCAAAAGCATCTAATTGCATTATAAGAAAAGAGCTTGATGAAGCACAGAAACAATCAGGAGTATTTATTTACGAGTTCTTAATGACTGAGAAAGCAAAAGAAATATATAAGAAAGCTTATAATACGTTTATCAATTATGAAGTTAAATATAGAAAAAATCAAAACATATATAATAATGCAAAAAATTTTCTTGAGCAAGAATTAGAAAATTATTACAGAGTTCACGAAGAACTCCGGTAGAATTTGTTGTAACCTCGTTGCTCCACCGGATCAATGTGATAAAGTAGAACTATAGAGCTGGCGGCTATATCTGCTATCTCTCTCAGGTGTGTCACCGCTAAAAATAACTGTAATATCGATATGATATACAAAAAAGGAGTTGACCTCAATATGTTTTCTCCCTACCAAGATTACGCAGGTTTTGACAAGAACCATTCTTATGGACTATTCTCAATATATCTGTATTGATACACGATTCGCTTTTCACTGGATAACACTACAAATGTAATGATATACAGATCCTTACAAACCCTGTTATGTCCTCAGTATGAAAATAGAAGGAGCCTGGTAATGGATAATACTCTTAGGAAAAACGAAAAATGCTTTATCGGGATGCCTGCTTGTGGATATGGGTATGAATCTGCAAAATTATGCTTCGTTGCCTGTCCTTCGCATGAGAAGTACACATTAAAAATCGAAACAATTAAAGACATAGTAGAATCATACCAATACGAATGCCATATAGCTCTTAAACGAATTGATCCTGGTACTTTTGCATTTTGCACAAAAATTTGTTCAAAAATTATACAGTCACATTTTTGTATCGTTTTCCTTGATCCCTCGTATGACACAAATGGGGATGAATACCCAAATCCAAATGTACATTTTGAGTATGGCATGATGGTTAGTCAGAATAAGCATATAATTCCTTTGCAAGACGAACAATTCGACTTGGCCTTCAATATTTCTCCATTAGATACGATAAAATACAATGATTCGAATTTTAAAACCAAGGTTACCGATACAATAAAATATGCTATCAAACGATCTGCTGAAACTGAATTGTCAGGTGCGCAACCAGCTGGGCCAGAGCTTTTCACATTTTATAACTTATGTGGGTTTCAATTATCTGATATAAATATTAATTTTTTTAAATTGCTCTATGCATTTGGATCAAATCTCGGATTTTTTATTTTTGATAACAGGAACCTTAAAACATATAAATTCCTCGGCACATTTGACTATGAAGAACCAAAATTAGCAATCCTACACACGAAGCTTCTAATTGATAATATAACATCAACCTATAAAGACCTTATGAGTGGATCAAGTAAGGAAGATGAGAAGAAGATAGACTTCAGCTATTTAGTTAATTCTGTTACCATCGATCTTATTATTTCACCGTTTTATGACAAGTCAGATATCCTTCAAAGGATTAAAAATATTGCCACCAATGAATTCGACTATTCTATCACAATTTATTACCGTAATGACTTTAGAAAATATATCGATAATAAATATAAAGAAATCGGGATAATTGAACCAATAAAAACTTGCAAGACATAATCAAGCGTTTAAGATGGACTCGCTGAAGATCGCCGCCTAACTTTACGTTAAACTGTGATACATCCAACATGTTTGAAGAATTGAATTCTATGGAATATTCTCAATATGCCTGTATTGCGACACGATTCGCTTTTCACTTGATAACATTACCAATGTGATGATATGCAGATCCGTATAATAACTCGTTATCTTTTGAATCGATGATCAAAAACAATCACAGAAAAAAGCAATGAACTATAAAAACAGAGTATTTCTATCCTATTGTTCCGCAGACAGGGAAACAGCCCACTTAATTTCAGAGAAGCTATCTACTGAAAACATTAAGATAGTGGGCGATTATGACTTTGACCCAGGATCAAATGTTCTGGATAATTTGCGATATTTAGTAGAAACAAGCGAAATTGTATTACTGCTTTTGTCAAAAAAATATGTCCAATCGGCATATACAGATTATGAATTGCAAAAATTTCTAGATGAAAGTCAAAAAAGAAAAATAACTATAATTCCAGTAGTTATTGAAAGGTGTAAGGTTCCTCTACAACTTAAATATTACAACATTATTCACCTTTACAATGATTTTGAAAAAGGTTTGGAAAAAGTCAGACGTCAAATCAGTACTATCCCTCAAATAAGTTTCAGTGATTTCACCCCCCACAGCTTTGAAGAATTCATTCACCAATTATTAACAGAATATGGGTTCATAAATATTAGGCGAGAAAAGAACAGCCCCGATTTCGGTATAGATTTTATTGCGGAAAACTTTACCAGAAACCCATTTGGAATGATCAGAAAAGAAACATGGGTTATCGAAGTAAAATTTTACAAAAATGAACGGTTTAGCATTAACACCCTCAAGCAACTTTTTGAATATAAGCGCAACATATTGCCTGCTGATAGTAAAATGCTTTTGATAACAAACAGTATTCTTACTTCCGTTGCAGAAGAATACTTAAATGATATTCAAAAAATTGAAAACACTCAGATTGAAGTCATTGATGGGTTGGTCTTAAAAAATCTCATCGCAAGAAGAAAAAAATTAATTAGCAAATTCCTAAAGCCATGAGCCAAGTAAACGCTTTCATATTGCAATTGGATACTTGTCCCTTAGGCAGCGGGGGATGGGTCCAATTTGAAAATATATGCACAGATATTCTATCATTTCTATTTGTCCCACCTTTGAGCTCTCCAAATCTACAGAGTCGCACATATTCAGGGGTAAATAGAAGAGACGCTATTTACCCCAATCGTAATATTACCCCAAACACTACGGTTAACTCACAAAACTGGCACCACCTTTTCCTTGAGTTGAATGCCCGTATGATATTGGTTGAATTTAAAAATTATGACGCCACTGAAATTGGACATGAAGAAGTAAATCAAACACGGAACTATATAACGAACCCAATGGGCAGGCTTGGCATAATGGTCTGCAGCAAAACCCCAAATGAAGCAGCCCATAGACAGAGGAATACAGTCTTTACTCAAGACCAAAAAGTTATTCTATTTCTAAACAAAGCCCACCTGAAAGAAATGTTGGCTATGAAGGAAAGAGGAGAAGATCCGTCAGATTTCATTATTGACTTGGTGGAAAGATTTTACATGCAACATGAATAACAGGAAAGAAATTGGCTAAACAAAAGTATTCACCAGACGGCAAGAAGCGCGGCGGCGCTGACGCGGCAAGTTTGGGTGAGCTGCTGGTGATGCAGGTCGTTTAGCTGTGATAACATACATCAGGCGGCTACCAGGTTGACATATGAGCTCAGTATGACCGCATCTGAATGTTTCGAACCGTTTTTCCGGGAATGGTAAAAGGTACAACATGTTGTAGTTGCTCCCCTGAGTGAGAGTCGTCACATGACGGAGAGCCAGCCTATATCACAATGGCGCCGGACGTTTACCAAGGGGCAGTCATCTACCAACCCTGAACTGTCGACCTCCGAAAAGTTGTTTTCTAAATCTCCCTACTTTGTCTTCCTTTACTGATTTCCACAAGAATCGGGTCATTTGCTGGAAAAAAGGTTTGGATAACGTTCCCACGCAGGAGCGTGGGAACGAGGGATAAGTGTGGGAACGGGGGGATGAGGGCAAAACGCTCGCGAATTATCTGAGGCCATCTTCCTTTTTAGCATCCTCCATCTTGAGCCCTCCGATACGGGGGTGCGGCCTGCCGCAGTCGGTGACCACCAGGGCCACGACAATTTCGTCAGCCATGGGGGCGTCGTCGATGCGAACGGCCATGGCGTCGAAGTGGGTTCTGACAAAGGCGGCGTCCTTATAATTGGTGGGTACGTCGATTTCCGTTCCCATGCCCCCTACTTTCTTGGCGGATGGGATCAGGGATTTACCGCCGCCCACCGAATCCCTGAAGGGTTTTCCCAGTTTGGGGTGTAGGATGGCGGCTGCATGCTCCCGTTCGCCGTTTTCCCCTACGATGGCCCCTTTGCCGTAACCTTCCGCATTTTCGGGTAAAATACCCAAGGCAGATACAGCTCGCCGACCCAGGATATCCCCCAACTTCTCCCCCATGTCCATGAGGGGGGTGAGATCCTCCACGTATTGTCCGGCAAAAGGGTTTTTTATGACGGCAACAGCCGCAGCCCGTTTTCCGGGAGGGTCCATGGGACGACGGCCGTCCGATTGAATTTCTTCCAGAATGGTCACATATTTTCTGACTTCCATGTCCATCTACTCCTTTTTGTTATAATGAATGGTTTTCAAGAAAAGACGTCATGCCGCATTCTCCATCCACGGCCACCATGGCGCCCAGAATGGTACCTTGATTTACCAGTTTTTCAGCCAGGGAAAGGGAACGCAAAATGGCCCCCATGCGGGTTTCGGGATCCAGGCCCTGCACCTGAACGGTTATGGGAATGCCGGGTATGTCCGTTTGTGGATCTATGGTTTCAGCCGGCTGGCGCACCACGCCGGGATGATCCACGAAACTGGCGTTGGCCACCGCTGTAGCCGCAGCATCAGCCAGTGACGCGGTTTTCGCAATAACCGTTGCCGCCGACGCGATCCCGCAGGTAAGACTTCGACCCCCGAGACCGCTGGTGGCGATGCCGAAAGAAGCATGTGCGCTTTCGGGAGAAGGCATCAGGGATATCACCCGGGAAATAACCTCCGTTTCCACATCTTCTCGAAGGCCCACCCGAACGGAATTGGGGGCCATGAGACGCACCGCAATATCCCCGCCGTTGTTGACGATGACCTTGGTCATGCCCCGGGAAAAAAGAAAATCCGCAACACCGTCAGCAATGGTTCCCGCGACGGCGGCCATGGGGGTCAACGCCGTATCTCCAACGGACTGAACACTTTCCAGCATTTTATTGCCCAGCGGTTCTTGCATTTTCCGGGGTTTTTTGTACTGACGTTCTTTGTTCCAGGGTTTTCGAAGTTCTTCTTTCAGCCGCGCCACCCCCTCCAGACAGGCAAAGGCTTCTTCTGCAGCCCGCAGGTTCATTTCCCGCTGGGAAATCTTTCCCACAAAGGAGGAAATCAAAAGCCGCATGGGCCCCCATTCGGCCATGACCGATCCCCCTTCCAGGCGATGAACAGTCCGGTTCGTTAACATGGGGCTTAATCCGACAAGGGCCGTGAAGTGTTTCCTGCCCTGAAAGGCTTCATGGCTTCCACGTGCCCCCCCATCTCCCCATAGTCCGCGCGGGTCATGGTGTACTCAATGGGACAGATGGTGGCAGGGGTGGGAGTCCAGTAAAAAGCGCCCCGTTTCACCCGCTCCACATCCACCATGAAATTAATGCCGCCGCCGGGCAGCACATAAACAGGTGCGCCTCCCACGGTAAGTGACGCTTTGGCATTATGTACGGCCCGGGTGAGCTTGATGGGGTAACGGGTCACGCCGGCCCGTGCGCTGCCGCCAGCCCCGCCCATGTAGACGGCAGAGACCCTGGAAGGCTCACAACTGGAAGATATGGCTAAAAGCGCCGCCTTGCAGGCCTCAGTCAGGGGAATCTCAATGAAATCGCCGTTCTGATTCAACTCAAACAGCTTGCCGTTTCTGCCCGTGGTCTCGGTGATGAGCACACGCAATCCGGGTCGTGATCTGTTTTCATCGATCCCTTCGATGACCTCAATGGGTTCTTCAATGGAGGTTCCCCCCCATCCCTTTCCATGGTCCCCGAAATAGCGCCCCGGGGTACTCATGGGAAACCGTAAATTCACGCCCGAGGGTTGGGCCCCCGCAAACCGGCCCGCCGCATGTTCGCCCATGAGACTCGTGATGTGGGAATCCAGGATAATCACTTCGTCGGCCGCAGCCTTTAAAAGAGGGGCAAAAAGGCCCAGGGTGGCGCTGCCGCACCCCACCCGCATGTTGAGCGGGCGGTCGCCGTTGATGATCGGGGGATGTCCCACCTGGAGCGCCAGCTTGCTTCCCCCCGTCACTTTCAGCCGGACTTCCTTGCCATTGGCCATATCCGTGATGGTTCTGGCCGCCGCGAACCCGTCCTTTCCCGTCAGCAGATTGACCCCGCCGATGGAGAGCATCTTGGACCCGTACTGTTCGGTGGTCACCATGCCCACCTTCCGTTTTCCCAGCAGAACATCAGCCCCTTCTTCCCCCACCTGCACATCCGTATCGATCTTGACCAGGATACTGCTGTAGCTCAAAGGGGCTTCCGTCACCACGGTCACCACGTCCACATCCTGCTGATGGCCGCTGACAATGGCCGGGGCCGGTTTGCAGTCAGGATAGGTGGTGCCGGAACCGATGGCGGTGATCAGTGGTTTTGAAATGGCCGTTGACGGGTCTTCTCCAACCTCCCCAATCACATCCTCAAACGTGTGAAGCGGGGTAATGCGAACCAGCTTTCCCGCCGCATTTTCAAATCGATGGCAGGCTCCCATATGCCCTTCTGTCACCTGGCAGAAAATGGGGCAGGCATCGCAGGTGACAGACCCGGGGGCGGGGATAGGATCCCGCGATAAAGCATTCTGCTCGCATACCTTCAGACAGGCCCCGCACTGGGTGCAGTGATCCTCGATCACTGCCTTTTTTTTCACCAGATGAACGGCCTCAACAGGGCAGTCCCGCACACAGAACCCGCAACCGATACATTTATCAAAATCAATAATCATATTATGCAACCATCCAAACCAACCGGGCAGACACACAGGTCTGCCCCTACCCGGGCAATTACAATGCGCACGTTCCTGTAGGGGCGGACCTGTGTGTCTGCCCTTCTTCTAACCGATAAAAGAAACCGTTCCTTTGGTGGGCGGCGTATTGCGGCTTTTACCCACCACCACCTGACCGTCCACCAGCACCATGGCCACGCCGGGCACGTCACCCGCCTCGATAGCGCTCAAGGCATTGTCCCCCACGGATCCCATGGGCGCATCCATGATCACCAGATCCGCCTCTTTACCCACCGCAATCACACCCCGGTTCAGGTTGTAAAGTCGGGCCGTGTTGCCCGTGGCCATACAGATGGCTTCTTCCGGTTTAAGGAGGGTCAGGCTGGCCAGTTGGTTGATGACCCGAAGGATGCCCAAGGGGATAACGCCGGTGCCTGAAGGGGCGTCGTTTCCGATAATCACCCGGTCCAGGGCTCCCGCTTCAATACAGAGACTGACAGCATCCACGGCTATTTTCGGATTGCCGCAATGCACGATCTCCAGGGCCAGCCCCGTTTCATACACCAGTTGCTTCACTTCTTCCAGCGCCACCGCCGTGGGGCCGCCGTTAATGTGCGATGCAATATGGGGGTCCGTCTGTATGACCTGCTCCGCCGTCACCGTGCTGCTGCCCGGAATGGAGGTGCCGCCCGTGTGCATCATGACGGTCATGCCCAGTTCTTTGGCCCACTTCACCATGGGGGCCGCATCGGCCGGGTCTTTGACGCTGCCAAGCCCGATTTCTCCCACCACGCGGACCCCTTCCCGGGCCATCTCTTCGAAATCTTCACGGGTCAGGCCCTTTTCGAGAATCAAAGCGCCGCCGATCACTTTGGCGCCGCCGGGACGAAAATTATTGAAGGCCTTGGCCGCCAGGATGGCCAGAGCCTTGGTTCCCGCCGGATCTTTGGGCCGTCCCGCCAGGTGCACTTCCCCTGCGGATATAAAGGTAGTGACACCCCCATGCACTTCACTGTCCAGGAAACCGATCTGTTGCTGGCGCGGGGCGTAGTCTCCCAGTACCACATGACAGTGGGAGTCGATGAGACCCGGTGTAACCGTCATTTGGTTGCAGTCGATGATGTCACACCCTTCTTTGATCTCCATATCTGATAAAAAACCGACCTCCTTGATGAGGCCGTCCGCCACACGAATGGCGTCTCCCTCAATGATGGGGTTTTGAATGTCTCCGCTGACGATGGTCTGAATATTTTTGAGTACAACACTGGCCATTTAGGCTACCTCCTTCAGGCTGAAATTTCCGGATTGAATGCTGGCGCCCAGAACCCGTTCCAGGTTGGCGGGCAGGTGATAAATGCGCGCGCCGAGGGCATTGGTAATACCGTTGATGATGGCCGGCGCCGTGGGGATGAGCGCCGGTTCCCCCACGCCTTTGGCGCCGAAAGGCCCGGTGGGCTCAGGGGATTCAATAATAATGGGAACCACCTTCGGCATGTCGCTGGAAGTGGGGATGTAATAGTCCTTCATGGATTCGGTTTTTGACGGATCGTACTCTTCCATCACAGCGAAACCCACCCCCATGGCTACGCCGCCACAGATCTGGCCCACCACCGACTCAGGATGAATGGCGTGACCCACATCATGGGCTGCGATGACTTTATCAACGGTCACTTCCCCGGTGAGGACGTCCACCGTCACCAGAGCCACGTGGCACGCATAGGCGTAGGTGGCATAGGGAGCCCCTTTGCCGGTTTCCGGGTCCAGGGGAACGGTGGGCGGATCAAAATATCCCTGCCAACGAAGGGGGATGCCCCGCTTTGTTGCCCGGGCCGCAATTTTTGAAAAGGATACCCTGTGCTTCGGGTTCCTTTGCTCCGCCACATATCCGCCTGCCAGGACCAGATCCGCTTTCGGCTTTTTCAGCAGATCCACTCCTTCGGTCAAAAGCACTTCCGCCAGCTTTTCCGCGGCATCCCTCACGGCGTTTCCCGAAATATAGGTCTGGCGACTGGCGGAGGTCGCGCCCGCATTGGAAGTCCGGGCCGTATCCCCCACCACCGTTTGAAGGTCTTCCGGGGAAATCCCCAGCACCTGGGCCGCAATCTGGCTCAACACCGTGGTGGATCCCTGGCCGATATCCGCACAACCGGTATAGAGGGTAATGCGACCTTCCGTATCCATCTCCATGTGGGCCGTGGAAGGATTCTGCACCCCCGTGTTGCCGATGCCGTACCACATGGCGCCCACACCCACGCCCCGCTGTTTGGAAAGATCCGTTTCCCCATGAACCCAGTCTTTCATGGCTTTTTCATAGTGGGGCCCGACCGCGTCGAGACATTGACCGATTCCCACGCTCTCTTGCAGCGTCTGGCGGGTGGCGGTCCGGCTTCCGGTTTTCAGGGCGTTGACCCGCCGGATTTCAAGGGGGTCCATATGGAGGGCTTCCGCCAGAAGATCCATCTGGGATTCATGGGCAAAAGCGGCCTGGGGAACGCCAAACCCCCGCATGGCCCCGGCAAAAGGATTGTTCGTGTATACACACAAGGCTTCCACATCCACATGATCCATTTCATAGGGACCGGTGGCATGCACCGGGGCCCGGGATGCCACGGCCAGTCCGTAGGAGCCATAGGCCCCTGTGTCACAGATTATTTTCGCGGTCATGGCCATGAGACGACCGTTTTTGTCCGCTCCGGTTTTAAAGACCATTTTGAGGGGGTGACGCTTGGCGGTCATGCGGTAGCTTTCTTCCCGGGTGAAGATACACGTCACCGGTTTTTTGAGATGATACAGGGCCAGACCGATAAACCCCTGCACATTGAGGTCCAGTTTTGACCCGAACCCCCCGCCCGTGGCCGCCTGAATAATGCGGACCTGCTCTGAAGCCACGTCCAGCAGGGAAACCACCTCGCTGTGATCGTAATGGGGGTTCTGGGTAGATGCGAGAATCACCAGTCTTCCGTCCGGTGCCACGTAGCCTGCGCCCGCATCCGGTTCCAGATAGGTATGCTCCAGAAAAGAGGTCCGGTAGGTTTTTTCCACCACCACGGCGCATTGTTCAAAGGCCTTTTCCGGGTCCCCTTTTTTGATTTTTCGGGTAAAGAGCAGGTTTCCCTTATCGTGTACTTTCGGGGCATCCGGTTCCAGGGCTTCTTCCGGATCATGGACTGATGGCATATCTTCGTATGTGATGCGAATTCTGCTCACGGCTTTTTCTGCCACATGACTGTTTTCCGCAGCCACCAGGGCCACCGCATCTCCCCTGGAACGCACCTTATCTTCCGCTAAGAGCGGCCGGTCTTTGTTAATAATGCCGGTGATATTTTTTCCCGGAATGTCTTCAGCCGTAAAAATCCTCACAACCCCTTTGAGCCGGACGGCATCCGCCGTATCCACCTTTACAATACGGGCGTGATCCCGGTCGCTGGGCAGCACTTTCAGCACCAGGGGGTGATCCAGTTCCTTGTCCGCGCTGAAGACGGGTTTTCCCAGCAGTCGCTCAATGGCGCCGATTCTGGGAATACTTTTACCGATTGAATCATTGCTTTTCATACGGCATCACTTTCCAACAGGGATCCAAGCATCCGCAGAAACAGTCCCTGGACCGCCTTTTCCTTGTAAATCGTGGAAGGTCTTATGCCCGTAACACGGATCATTTCCGCTGCCATCAGCCGGGCTCCCGCTTCAAGTGTTTGGGGATCCGGGTGTTTCCCCGCGAGAAAAGACGCCACTCTCCCCATGCGCATGGGGGTCGGGGTGCCGGAACCCAGCGCCAGTCGAATAGAAGCAAAAGATCCGTCCTTTTCGCGATCCGCCAGCACGGCCATACTCATCCGGGAAATGGCCAGCGATTTACGCCGGCCGATTTTCTGAAAATCGCTGAGCCTTCTCCCGGCGGGTTCCAGGATAAAGCGGAGAAGCAGTTCATGGGGTCTGATGCCGCTTCGGTATGGACCCACAAAAAGGTCCTCCACCGCCACGGTTCGTTTCCCGCTTTCGCTTGCCAGTATGGCCTTGGCCCCATGCACCAGCAGGGGAGGCACCGTGTCCGCTGAAGGTGAAGCGTTGCCCACATTCCCACCCATGGTGGCCACATTTCGAATCTGAGGGCTGCCGAAAAAGGCGCACGATTTGATCAGGGAAGGCGCGTGTTCCGCTACCAGGGGCGATGCATAAATCTCGCTGATGGTGGTACCGGCGCCGACGGATAAGCCTTCTTCCGACAGCGCGATCCCCTGAAGGTCCGGAAGGCGGGAAATATCCAGCAGGTATGGGGTTTCCAGTTTCCCCGACCGCAGATCCACCATCACGTCCGTTCCCCCGGCAAGGGGACACGTATCGGCACCATGATTTTTCAGAAAAAGGAGGGCTTCATCCAGGTTTTCGGGTCTTGCGTAGGCCGGCGGGGTCAAGGGTCTATACCTCCCCACCGGTTTTCTTCGTTCCGTCTTCAATGGCACCAACAATCTGTTGATATCCCGTACACCGGCACAGATTGCCGCTTATGGACTCCACCACCTGTTGATGCGTGGGCCGGGGGTTTCCCTGGATGAGCGCTTGTGCGCTCATGAGGAGTCCGGGGGTACAGAAGCCGCACTGGACCCCATGACGGTCCAGAAATGCTTCCTGCAAGGGATGAAGGCTTTCTTCACTGCTAAGGCCTTCAACGGTTATGACGACCCGACCGTCCAGTTGGGGTGCCGCCATGAGGCAGGCATTGACGTTTTTTCCGTCCACTACAATGGTGCAGGCCCCGCACTCCCCCATGCCGCACCCTTCTTTGGTCCCCTTGAGGGATAACCGTTCCCGAATCACGTAAAGGGCGGATTCACGGGCACCCACTTCGAGCCTGGTTTTTTCACCATTCAGCGTAAACTGGATGGGAAGCACAGAATAGGTTTTCATACCGCGGATATTCCTTATGGAGGTTTACAGATCCCTGATTTTTTTAAGATCCATTGTTTTAAGCACCGTAATACCGGCCGCCTTCATCTCTTCCATGGCTTTCTCGGTGGTCTCGGGCGACACACCCTTGCACAGGTCTTCCACAACAATAACCTTGAACCCGGCATCTCTCGCGTCCATGGCCGTGGCTTTAACACAGTAATCCGTGGCAATGCCGTATACCACCACCTTCTGAATACCGTTACGTTTTAAGATCTTGCTCATTTCCGTTTTGGCCCCGCCGTCATCCTGAAAGCCGGAATAGCTGTCGTAGCGAGAATCCTTGCCCTTTTTCACAATGGCCAGAAAAAGATTATTGTTCACCAGAACCCGGGCGTTTTCCGTTCCCTGAATACAGTGGGGCGGCCACAAAACCTGCGGTTTTCCATTGACTTTTATCAGTTCAAAAGGTTTTTTTCCGTCATGGTTGTTAAAAAATGAAACATGGTCCGCCGGGTGCCAATCCTGGGTTCCAAAAATGACAAACCCATGCTCCGCCAACGCCTCTGTCTCTTTTTCAACCTTTTGCACAAATGCTTCATCCGTTCCGTTAACCGCAAGGGACCCTTTTTTATGGGTGGTAAAATCTCCCTGCATGTCCACCACAATAGCACCGATTTTCCCCACTGCAGAGCAGTCGACACAGGCTTGGGCAGAAGAGAGCGACAGCGTAATGACCAGAAGTCCCAGAAAAAAGCCGAAGCAACGTTTTGTCTTTTTCATATTCCCTCCATTTTTTAACATGTTAAGCAGCGTTTGGCGTTGTCACTCCCCGATCCACACGCCGCAATTTTCACACCCACCGCGTTACCACGGTTTTTTCATCCATGAACATGCGCATGGAAGCCATGCGTGATTTAGCCGTTCCCACAAAGGACTCCCGACGGGATCCCAGCGGGAAAAAGGCATAGGGCTGGGCCACGCCCAGGTTCACCGCCACGTTGCCCACATTGGCTTCGCGGATCATTTTCCGAGCATTTTTCCCGCTCTGGGTCATGATGGCCGCGGAATGGCCCAGGTTGGTCCGAGTGTTGATCCATTCAATGGCCTGGTCCAGACTTTCGCCCCGAATGAGGGCGGACACCGCCCCAAAGGCTTCTTCCTTGGCCATGGGCATGTCCACATTCACACCTTCAAGGATGGTGGGGGCCAGGAAGTGACCGTCGGGATAATCGTCTACTGTTACGGATCGCCCATCCATAACCATTTTCGCGCCGTCCGAAAGGGAACGGTCGATCCACTCCAGGACATTGTCTTTCCCGCTCTTGGTGGCGTAGGGTCCCATCTGGGTGCTTTCATCCAGACCGTAACCCATCTTCATGCTTTGAGCGGCGGCAACGAATTTCTCTTTAATCTCGTCATAGATGTCCCCCACCACCACCACATTGTCCACGCCCAGGCAACGCTGGCCCGTCATGCCGAAGCAGGCCCGCGTAAGCCACCGCACCGATTCATCCAGGTCTGCGTCAGGCATAATTACCAGCATGTTCTTACCATTGCCGTTGATGGAAGACGTTTTTCTGAGCTTTCCGCACAGTTCAAAGAGTTCGTGGCCGGCCCGGTTACTTCCGATGAATCCCACGCCCTTGATCTCCGGCTGGGACAGGATTTCCTGATTGATCTGCCGTCCGCCATGGACCACATTGATGACGCCGGGGGGGAAGCCTGCTTCCTGGGCCACCCGGGAGATGGTTTCCGCGGCTACGGGATCCTGCCGGCTGGGGCTGACCACCACGGTACACCCGGCAGCCAGGGCATAGGGCACAAAGGACGACCAGGCGTGCATGGGGATGTTGCCCGGGGTGATGATCAAAAAGGCGCCCAGGGGCTCCCACACCAGGTACTGATCGATGCCGTTGGCCAGCTGATCCAGGTGTTCATTTCGTTTGACCAGACCGTACAGGGCGGAGCACGCCGACTCCAGGTTTTCAATGACCCGGCTGACGGAGCCTCTTGATTCGCCGATGGTCCGGCCGTGATCCTGGGTGAGGATGCGGCACATGTCTTCATAGTGCTCCTCAAATTTGGCGTGCATCTTGAACATCAGCCGCGCCCGCTCCCGCATGGGGACATCTTTCCAGGTCTGAAACGCATCATGGGCCGCTTTCACCGCCGCAAGGGCTTCATCCCGGGTAGCGGTGGGGAATTCGGCAATCACCTCTCCCGTAGCGGGGTTGGTGGTTTCATGGATCTCGGTCGACTTGGATTCCACCCACTCCCCATTGATCAGAAATTTCAGTTTACCGTAGTGTTGTTGGACTTCATCTAACATGGCCATGCATATCTCCTCAAGTTTAGTACCTCATCACCTGGTTTTCTAACACAAAATACAAGAAGTTGATTGACTGAAAAACCTAAAACCTAGAACCTAAAACTTTAAACTTTGAACTTTGAACTTTAAACTGCGGCTTGCCGCCTTAGCTAACAGCTTTTTTTATCATCTCGTCATCATATCCGGCAGAAAGAGCGCCAGATCCGGAAACACGGTAACCAGCGCCACCACCGCAAATATAGCCAGCAGAAAGGGCGCTACCCCTCGAAAAATGGTTTCCACCGGGACCCCCTTTGCCACACCGGCCACCGTAAAAATATTCAGCCCCATGGGCGGGGTTATGAGTCCCGCTTCCATCATCAATACAGCGATCACGCCGAACCAGATGGGGTTGAACCCCAATGCCAGAATTACCGGATAAATCACCGGCATGGTCAGGACCATCATACTGATGGCGTCCAGAAAACAACCCAGAAACATATACATGACGATGATGACCGTATGGATCACATAGGGGGAAACCGCCAGGGATCCGGCCCATTCAGCCACCTGCATGGGAATGGTGGAAAGCGCCAGGAAATAGCTGAAAACATTGGCGCCGGCCACGAGAAACAACACCATGACCGAGATGCGCACTGATTCCTGAAGGGCTTCTACGAGATTTTTCCAGGTGAGTTTCTTTTTAAAAAGCGCGATCAAAAGCAGCACCGTCGCCCCGATGGCGCCCGCTTCCGTGGGCGTGAAAAACCCGCCGTAAATCCCCCCCATGACCAGCAGAAACACCGCCAACGGTTCCCACACTTTCAGAAGGGACGCAAATTTGACGCGCCAGGAAACGGATTCCGGGTTGGCCGGCGCCAACTCCGGATTCATTTTTACCATAAGCACCACAATCCCCACATAAGCCAGGGCCAGGAGCAGCCCGGGGATGATGCCTGCCACCAGCAGCTTTCCAATGGATTGCTCGGTGAGCATGCCGTACACGATGAATCCGATGCTGGGGGGAATGAGAAACCCCAACGTACCCCCTGCCGCAATGCTGCCGGTGGCCAGCCGGGGATGGTATTTGTATCGTTCCATTTCGGGCAGGGCCACGGTACCCATGGTGGCTGCCGTGGCAACCGATGACCCGGAAACCGCGGCAAAGCCGGCACAGGCACCGATGGTGGCCACGGCGAGCCCGCCCGGCATCCGGCGCAGCCATTTATCAAAGGTGTTGTACAAATCTTTGGTCATGCCCGAACTTCCCGCAAATCCCCCCATCACAATGAAAAGGGGAATCACCGTGTAAGGGAAATAAGAGGACACCTCATAGACGGTTCGGGACACCATGGGGAGTGCCGCTTCAAAACTGGACAGGTAGGCCACACCCGCAAATCCCACAAACATCAATGCATAAGCGATATGCATCCCGAGGAAAAGCAGGAGAAACACGCAAGCCGTGCCGATGATGCCGGCGGTTACGGGATCCACAATCAACTCCTGATTAGTTTTTGCATGGAACCCACCAGGTCAAGCAGCAGTTCCAGGAAAAGAAAAAATCCGGCCACCGACACCAGCATCCTGAAAGGGAACTGGGGCACGCGCAGCATGTCGGAAACCGTGCGCTCTTCCATGCCCACCACCCAGCCCTGCCACGCCATGACCCCGATGATAAACAGGCTCAGTAACGTGGTGAGGACCTGTAACACAATGGCTGCTTTTACGGGAATCCTGGATACCAGCATGGTGACACGCACATGCCCTCCCACCTGGTGGGTGTAAGCAATCCCCAGCAACACAAATATGGACAGCATGTAGCTGGACAATTCCATGGAGCCGGGGATGGGCCGGGACCAGACGGCCCGGCCCACCACTTCTCCGGTGGTCAGCAGCATCATGGGGATCAGAAAGAGCATCCCCACATAGCTTAGTGAAAATGTCATTTTTTGTATAAACTTGCGCATGGTCTCACAGTTCCCTTAATGACGGGTGTACAGGGCGAATGATCCGGTTTTAAACTGGGCGCCCCTACTTCCTCCATTCGGGCGGCATGGCCACACAGATGACCCCTGCTTCTGTTGCCGCCTGATCGTATATAAGGACCGTCTTTTTAGCAGGAAGGCCCTTGGCTTCCAGATCCGCCACCCATTTTTTGGTCACATTCTGAAAACGAGCGAACCATTTCTTTTCCTGGTCGGGGGGCAGTTTGTACAGTGTTACGCCCTTTGCCGCGATTTCCTTCATCATGGTCTTGTACACACTCTGGCTTAGACCGCCCGTGGTACGGAAGGGATTGCTGGCCACTTCTTCGATAATGACTTTGAGATCATCCGGAGTTCTTTCCCAGACTTTCTTATTCATGATCACCCCTTCGGACACACAACCGAAGGTGGCAACAACACCGTACTTGGCCACTTCAAAGAGCTTGAAAGCCAAAACCAGCGGCGGACAGGTCACCAGGCCGTCGATGGTGCCGGTTTCAAGGGCCAGATACACATCGCCCAGAGGCATGAACACCGGCTCTGCACCCAGGGCTTTGATATACTGGGTCTGCAGGCCGCCGGGGGCACGGATTTTCAGGCCTTTCAGATCTGCAAGGGTTTTGACCGGTTTTCGGGTCCACAAAAAGGCCTGGATGCAGCCATTTAATTCAATGACTTTCACATCTTTAAACTCTTCCTCCAGGGCGCCCTTGTACACCTTGTTTCCGATATCAACTGCCACATCTTTTCCATCCACCCAGGCGGCGAAGGAGAGCACGTCGGTCAGCGGAAACCGGCCCGGGGTCCAGGTGGCGGTGAAATATCCCATATCGGACATGCCATTCCGGACGATATCAAAATGTTCCGGACCCTTTCCCAGGGCGCCCCCCGCATAGAGCGTGGTCGTAATGCGACCGTTGCTGCGCTTTTCCAGTTCCGCCAGCATGGGTTTCCACACGGTTTTTACTTCACGGCTTGCCGGCGGGTGCCATGTGCTGAATTTCAAGTGAATTTTCTTTCCCGAATCCGCCATTACCCCCGCGGGCAGTAGAAACATGGCCAGAAGACTCGCCAGCAAGAACCCCAGAAACAACCCTTTTCCTTTTTTCATACCCCATACCTCCTCAATCAATTTGGTTGACATTTAAAAGGGACAAAAACATCCCATAAATCCTCACCCCTCCATCCGTATGGAAGAAAGCGAGACTTCATCCCAGACATCATCCTGCATGTCCCGAAACACCAGCAGGGCATCCAGCATCTTCAACGCTTCCCGAAGTGTCAAGGAAAAAATGATGCTACGGTTCACAGTTCTTTATTAGTACCGTATCACCTGGTTTTCTGTCACAAAAAACAAGAAGTTCATTGACTGAAAAACTTTAAACTTAAAACTTTTAAACTTTAAACTTAAAACTGCGGCTTGCCGCTTTAGATTGTTCTCTTCTAAAAGGCTGATGCGATCTCTTCCGCCACACGCCTGGCCGCATCTCGTGGATCTTTTGCATCCCGGATGGGGCGACCGATGACCACATAGTCGGATCCGTTTCTGACAGCGTCCGCCGGGGTGACAATGCGTTGCTGATCGTCTTGCTCCACGAGGGTCCAGGCCGGACGAATGCCGGGGGTTACGACGATCAGATCGGGTCCGAGGGTTTGCTTGACCATCCCCACTTCCAGACCGGAACAGACCACCCCGTGGCACCCCGCATCTTTGGCCAGCCGCGCCTTTTGAAGGACCAGGGCTGAAATATCGTTTGCATACTCATCTCTGTACCCCAGGATCTTCAGTTTATCCTGGTTGAGGCTGGTGAGCACGGTGATGGCCAGGATTCTTGTGTTTCCCAAATTGTTTTCCGCAACACTTTTAAGAATTTCTCCCCCTTCATCGCAGTGAACCGTTACAAACGCGGGTTTATGGGCGCTGGCAGCCCTGAAAGCCCGTTGCACCGTGGCGGGGATGTCGTGCAGTTTAAGATCCAGGAATATCCCGGCACTGCTCACATTCCGAATGGCATCGATGATCTTCGGGCCCTGTGAGATGAACAGTTCAAGGCCAACCTTAAAAAGACCCACATCTTCTTTGAGGGTTTCCACATAACCCATGGCGCCATCGTAGTCGGGAAGGTCCAGGGGAAAGACAACATAGTCCTTGGGGGGTTTCATGATTTTCCTCGTTTATACATTAATGGGGTTTAAATGGGATTTTGATTGTGGTAGGAAATAAATAGTTGACACGTTCAAAAAAAACAACCATATTGCGTAAATTCAATTTTGGGCCACCGTAGCTCAGTTGGTAGAGCACCTCACTCGTAATGAGGATGTCTGCGGTTCGACTCCGCACGGTGGCTCCAAAAAAATCTCTGTTCACAATCCCTTAAAAATTGTTCACGTGGTTGACATGAGGGTATTAATCTGCTGGTCCGTCATGTCCAGTCCATGTTTAAAAATGTCGAGGGTCCGGTAGAAAACCCGGCTATTTATCCCTTCGGCCAACACATTGTAGGTGAACAGAATCTGCCGCTTGTGGCCCCGCACCAGAAGTCCAATTTTTAGTTTTTCGTTGATCAACGACAGATCGTCATCGTCCAGGAACTGAGCACCGAATCGCCCCAGCGCGTAAGCCTGAAGACTGAAACAGTCAACGGGTCCCATGGACAGGGGGATTCGGTAGAAAAAAGCCGCCACAAATGAGAGACCCACCTGGAAGACCAGAGATTCATCCCCATCGCGGATAACATATTCCCGTTCTTCCATCCAGATCTTGACCTGCTTCTTCAGAAGTGGAGAGGGGAGTTCTTCCGGAAGAAAATTGATGAAGGCACCGGTTTCCGATTCAGGGGGAAGAAAATTCATTCAATCAGACCTCGAATCCCCATGGAGATAATAGCCGGTTGCCCTTTTCATGTGCTTTCTCCTGCAATATCAAAGTGCTCTGGACCATTCCGGCCGAAGGTCGATGTCGCCCGCCAGAGCACTGTCGATCTGCGCCAGAGCAGTGTCTTTGCCTCTGGGCAGTCGGGCCTTGATGGGCAGGTAATTGGAGGCGTGGTTTGAGAAAAACATGCCTCTCGAAAGATTTGTGTGGGCAATCATCTCGCGCAGTTCCACCAGGGTTTCCCGTTCGTTGAGCAGCTGAAACTCGCCCCTCTTGTATTCATCATAAAGCGCAGTCCCCGGGATCAGCATAACGGTGAGGGCCCCCACATAATTGGGATCCATGGCGCTAAGCACATCCCCGGTCGCCCTGGCATGCTGAAGGGATAGGGCCGGATCATTCCCCGCAATGCCCAGGAGCACCGTAACGGAGAGCTTGATGCCCGCTTCCCGGACTTTTCGGCCCATTTTGATGAGATGCTGGCCCGTTGATCCCTTTCGGATCTTTTTGAGCAGGGCATCATCGCCTGTTTCCACGCCCAGATAGAGGATGCCCAGCCCGTTTCCCCGAAGGGCCTTCAAATCATCAGCGCTTTTCATTTTGATGCCCTTGGCGTTTGCGTAGGCCCCCACCCGTTTTACCCAGGGGAGGTGTTCGCGAATGCGGTCCAGGATCCACATGAGCCGTTTCTGGGGAATAATCAGCGCATCCCCATCCATCAAGAAAACCCTATCCTGCCGTTTCATGACCTGTGACGCAAATAGAATATCCGACAGGATGATGTTGTCGTCTTTGATGGTAAATCGCTTGTCGCTATAGGTCCCGCAAAAGGTACACTTATTGTGAGAGCATCCCAAGGTGACCTGAAGCAGGATGCTGTAGGCCTCGCTGGGGGGTCTTATGCAGTTGCCTTCGTAATGCATTCCGTCTTCCATTTTCTTTTTCTCCTGTGTTGGGCAGGCAGTAGGGGTGCCTCTTGTGGGCACCCATAGGCCAGGCACAAGACCTGCCCCTACGGTTGTTTATCGGTTGCGGCGCAGATAGACCTTCAGGGCTTTCAGGGGGTTTTTGGCTGAGTCTATGACTGCCGTGGGCTCAAAACCGCTGTGGAGCATGCAGTGGGTGCATCGGGGATCCCGGCCCACACCGTATTTTGACCAGTCGGTGTTTTCCATCAATCCCCGATAGGTGGCTTCATAGCCGTCGTCAATGAGGTAGCAGGGTTTCTGCCAGCCGAAAATATTGCGCGTGGGATTCCCCCAGGGGACACAGGCGTAATCCTGGTTTCCTTCCAGAAAATCCAGATAGAGGCTGCTGTGGTTAAAGCGCCAGGGCTTGTTATTTCCCAGCAGAAAAATGGATCGAAACAGGTTTACGGCTTCATCCCGGTTAAAAAAATGTTCCTGATCCGGCGCATCTTCATACTTAAAAGCAGAGGCGATGGTCATGCCTTCCACCCGAAGAGACATCAGCAGATCAAACAATTGGCTCGCGCTCTCGGCAGTTTCTCCCTTAAACAGGGTGGTGTTGGTGGTGACCCGAAACCCTTGGGAGACCAGGAGCCCAATGGCCTTTATGGCATTTTCAAATACCCCTTTTCGGCCCACCCTTGCGTCATGGTGATCATTGAGCGCGTCCAGGTGAACATTGAATGTGAGATAAGGGCTGGGCGTAAATTCATGAATCCGTTTTTGCACCAGAAGGGCATTGGTACACAAGTACACAAATTTTTTCCGGGACACAAAACCCTTGGCGATTTCATCAATCTGCGGGTGCAGGAGCGGTTCCCCGCCCGCGATGCACACCACGGGGGCACCGCATTCTTCTATTGCGCCCATGCACTCTTCCGGGCTCATCTGTTTTTTAAGGATTTCCTCCGGATGAGCAATCTTTCCGCAGCCCATGCAGGCCAGGTTGCAGTTAAAAAGAGGTTCCAGCATTAGCGCCAGAGAATATCGTCCATTGCCGTTTGAACCGAACCGTTTTCTGCCGACATAAGCGCCGATACGCGCCTTTTGAATAAGTGGGATTCCCAATTAACACAACTCCTTATATTCAATTATCTTGTGTTTCCATTTCACACAGTTGCTTCATCAGGCCCAGGGTCTGTCTCCATGGCCCTTCCCAGCCGTTGGCGGGGGGCACGCGGGTCAAAATCCGTTGTAACTGGTCACAGGCCGGTCCCGGATCTTCGTCTTCCAGGTAGGCCTCCGCGAGCCCCAGACGATTTTCAACAAAATCGGGATCCTGCATAACGGCGCGTTGGTAATGAAAAATGGCCTTTTCCAGATCCCCGATGCTCACAGGGGGGTCGGGTGCCCGCAGATAGAGCTCCCCCAGCATCCGATCCGGGCCCCCGTGATCCAGTCCAGGGTTCAACCGGGACGCTTCAAGTGCGCCCCGTTCGATGGCCGGCACCAGACTCAATCCCTTCAGGGGTTGGTTTTCAGCCTCCAGCCCGGCCAGGTAAGCGGCCAGGTAATGGGCCATAGGGTTTTTCGGATCCCGGTCAACCGCTGCTTCAGCCATGTTACGTCCTTTTACGGCATTTTCAAGCCGTACTGATTTACTTGTTCCGTTCCGGGCCAGCACGGCATAGCAGCGGGCGGCCTGTAATGCCGCTCCCGGGTCCTGTTCGCTCTGCCGTTCCCACCCAAGCGCCTGGTTTCGGGTACAGGGCGACCACAAAGAAGATTGTTCCGTGGCGCCGGTAATGCTATCCACAACTGTCTCATGCCGCGACATTCCTTCGATCGGAGCACAAGCCGTCAGGAACAGGAGGATAATCCACAGACTATGGTATAAAACAGGCATCATTTTTTTTGCCCAAGTCAACTCCGCCAAAGTGGCTACGACGGCTGGACCGGAAATGCAGCAAATCCGGATCGGCCGTTCCAAACCCGTCGGTCTGCAGAAGGGTCAGGAGTTTTGCGGCATTTGCATCTTCCTTCATGCCCTGAAGCACGCCGGCCAGTTTTTTCGTTGAATCGTTGATGCTCCCGAACCAGACCACTGGGCTGGTGGGCAGTTCCCGGGAAATATGTATGACCTTGATCTTCTTGCCGATGGACATGGTTTTAACGGTCTCATATTGGACGCGGTCCAGCACAACCCCCGTGATTTTTCCTTTGACCAGCGATCGCAGGGACCGCAGGGGCCGAAAGGTCCCTTCAAGGGTAAAGGGCAACCGGTCCGGAAGCAATCCAAACAGCAGGCAGGCAGCTGCTTTTTTTTCAAACAGCATGTTTCCTCGGATTTTCCCATTCAGGGATTGCCATTTTGAAACCACACCCTTCTGGGCCATCAAACGCCAGATATCTTTTGTAAACCCGCCGGGCCTGGTGGCGGCCACAGGCGTCATTTGAAAATCTGTTGCGTGTTGGGCGTATAACCCCAACTGAACAATGCCCCATGCCGGGGGTGATGATTCCAAGAATGCCAATGCGGGCGCCAACCGGTTGAAATAATGTCCCTTAATGGTTTCATCTGATCCCATTTTCTGCTGAATATAATGGGCAAAGGCATCCATCACCGGGCGTGCTTCCGCTTCCGTCCCCGGTTGACCCGGCTGGATCACGGCGAAATCCAGATTGCCTGCCTCAGCATACCCACTCACGGCCCAGAGAAACATGGCAAAAAAGAGAATGATAACCCCGTTTTTTTTCAAAGCAACCCTCAACCCTCATTTGTCAGTTTTTTCGCCCTTGCTAAAATGACCCATCAGCTTCAGGATGGGCGGCAGCGCAAAGAGACACGCCAGCATGCCCATCAAAGATCCGAGCACCATGATGGCGCCCAGGCTTGCCAGTCCCCGGTGCTGGGCAAACAGCAAACCGCCGAAACCGATCATGGTGGTGGTAAAGCTCAAGGCCACGGCGGTGGGGGTTCCCGTAAAAAAGAGCCCGCCAACCCCCGACTGCGTGGGGCGGTCAGCGAGCAGGGGTTCAATTTCCCGCCAGCGGGCCAGGAAATGCACCCCCCCGTCCACCCCGATGGCAATCAGGATGGGAATAGCAAAGAAGTTGGCCAGATTAAAATGAAGCCCCAGCCAGCCCATCAGTTCCAGGAGCCATAACATACTTATGCTCAAAGGTAAAATGGTAAGCATCACATATCGCACCGAACGGGCATAAATCCAGAGAATCAGGGATACCAGCAGAATGGTCAGAGCCGCTGCCTGGAGAAACGTGCGGTGCATCAACCGGGCCGATTCATATACCCCCACAGGCACCCCGCTTACATAAGGGTCCACCTTTCGCAGGTCTGCCAGGAAATGCCCCAGCGCATCAAAATCCCATATGTCTCCTTTAGGGCTGATTTTAATCTGATATCGTCCATCCTTCCCCACATACAGATCCCGTAAGCCCGGGGGAAGGTTTTCGGGTGTGACCGATTTTGCGCCGAACCATCGTTTTAATTGCTCAAGGGATGTCATGATATCCCGTCCCATTGTCGCCTCCAGTCCCTCAAGGCGGGCGGCCCGTTTCGGATACCGGTCCAACTGCAAAATGGCGGAATCAAGCGCCTCCATATTCTTTTCCACAAGCGCAAGTTCCAGCCCGGCCCCCGCAACAAACAGTTTTTCTTCCAGGTTTTCCAGGGATTCGGATAAACGATGAAGCGCCGCCTTAAACTTGTCAACTTGGAGGGGGCGTTCCGGCGGTAGCTGATCCGGGACATTTTCAAGGGCCATGGCCGCCTTCCCATAATTGGCTGATTTTTCTTCCTGCCCGCTGGGAATGAAATCGAGGACGCTTTCCACCCGGCCCACAGAGGGGATGGCCATGAACTTCTTCGTCAAGTTTTTGACCTGTTCCAGGGTTTTGGCAGAAATGATGGCATACCAGGTGGATTCATCAGCGGTTTCAATCAGAATCCTTTCATATTCAACGGATTCCAGTCCTCTGGCCTGAAGTTCCAGCAGGTTGTAATTGAAGCGCACCTTGAAAAGCCCAGGCAATGCCAGAAGGGTTATGGCCAGCAGAATGATCAGCACCAGTTTCGGGCGCTTAAAAAAGCGCTCCAGCAGGGGAATGGCGGTGATTCTGGGCATTGATGAAGGAAAAAGGTTCTTTTTACCGGCCAGCAGCAGCATGGCGGGCAGCACAACCATCATGGATACCAGGCAGAACAGCACGCCGGTACCGCCGATGAGCCCCAGTTGCGCCAGGCCGATGAAATCAGACCCCAGCACCGAATAGAAAGCGCAGACCGATGTAAAGGCGCCCAGAATCACGCCGGGACCGGTTCGAAACAAAGACGCCCGAACGGCATCCTCCACACCCAGTCCTTTGCTGTGCGCTTCCACATAGCGCATGACCACGTGAATTCCAAAATCCACACCGATACCCACCAGCACCAGGGCAAAAACCACTGACAGCAGATTCAATTCTCCCACCGTAACCGTGGCAAATCCGAAGCTCCACGCCCCGGCCATGGCCAGCGAAAGCAGCACCAGAAAGGGCCTTAGCCATCCATGGAGAACGATCATGAACAAGACTCCCACAAAGAGCACTGCAATAACGGCAGCCCGCGTCATGTCCCGGTCGGTGGTCTCCATTTCGTCTGCCTGAAGTGCAGGCCTTCCGGTGAGCCCCACCACCAGGTCCGGAAAATCCGCACAGGTGGTTTCAAGGGCCTCGCGCACCGCCGCAAGCGGCTTGCCGATCACATCCAGGTCACCGAAATCCTTGGCCGGCAGAATACGCATGACCAGCAGTCGGCCGGAAGCGGTAAAAAAATACTCGCCGCGGCCTTGGCCGAGATCAAACAACGAACCATCCGGCTTTTTACCCGACAACGTTTCATCCACGTTCCCCAGGAGACCCTCAAGGAACCCCAGCGCCTGCCCCAGCAACACCGGATCCATATCCGTCAGATGGGCAGGCACGAGACCTGCCCCTACCCCGTCTTCCGACCTCCGACCTCCGACCTCCGCCTTCTCTCCTCCGAGAAGTTCCGAAACCATGCTGAAGAAACCGGCCAGGGACCCGTCCCGAACCCACCGATCCACAAATGGCGCCAGAAAGGAAACCATGCGCGTGAGCTTTAGAGCTTCTTCAGGGGATGCGAAAAGCAGGGCGCCGTCCCCCAGATCTGCGGGTGAAATACGGTAATAGACGGCTTGAATGAGGTCGGGCTGTTTCTGCAGAAGGGTATTCAGGCGCTCGGCGAATTCGGCGGCCCGCTTTTTCCCTTCCTCGGTCCCACCGGTCTGAATGACCGCGAAGAGATATTCCTGGTCTCCAAAATTTTCAAGGTGTTCCAGATACCTTTTTTGAAAGGGAACTGACGGCGAGACCAGGGAGTCCTGATTGCTGTTCAGGTGCAGAAAAAAGATGGAAATCAGGGCCGAGATCAATGCCAGTCCCAGCCCTGAAACAATGATCAAGCCGGGATGATGGCGGACCAGCCGCCAGAGTAAGTTCAGGACGGGCGACCTTTTTTTGGGGGGTTGTTTCATGCGGTCCTGGCCGTTCGCACTCCTAGATTTTTGACCGTTGTCCATGCGGATCCGGGAAATTTGTGGGCATCCATCAAAACATCGTCCAGGGCTTCCAGGAAATAGTCGGCATCGGACGGGTCGATCACCAGGGGCGGAAGAATTTTAACCGTGTCCGACCCATGCCCGGCCACCTGGGTCAGGATCTGGTGTTTCTCCAGGAGAGGCATGGTAATCATCTGGCAAAACAGATCCACGTTCATTTTGTGAAGCAGCTTCCACCCCGTTTTCAAAGAGAGAGAAGCCGGTTTGCCAAATTGAATGCCGATCATGAGCCCTTTTGCACGAATTTCAGTAATCAATTCATATTTTTCAGCCAGTTCTCGGAGCCCTTTTTCAAGATAGGCGCCCATGACAGCCGACTGTTGAACCAGGTTCTCCTGTTCAATCACGTGCAATGCCGCCAGGCCGGCCGCCATGGCCAGATCGTTCTGGCCGAACGTGTTGGAATGGGCAAAACACCGGTCCATGCTGTCAAAGACTTTTCCGTGGATACTACGCCTTGTGATGATGGCGCCTACGGGGACGTATCCGCCGGAAAGGGATTTGGAGATGACCAGCAGATCGGGAACCACATCCCAGTGGTTCACGGCGAACATACGGCCTGTTCGACCCAGGCCCGTCTGAACTTCGTCCGCGATGAGCAGTGCGCCATACCGGTCACACAGGTTTCGCGCGCCCGGAAGGTAGTCCGGATCCGGTATAAACACCCCTTTCCCCTGAACCGGCTCTACGATAAAAGCGGCCGTATCCCCTACTCTGAGGGCGGCCTCAAGAGCCTTGAGATCATTGAACGGAACGGGCACACAGTCGGGCAAAAGCGGTTCATTGCGCTCCCGGAATTCCTCATTTCCGTTCACGGAAAGGGCCCCCAGGGTCAGCCCGTGAAAGGCCCGATCACAATAGATGACTTTATTTTTCCCCGTGGCCTGCCGAGCCATTTTGAGAGCCCCTTCCACCCCTTCGGTTCCCGAATTGGTGAAAAAGACCGCATCCAGATCCCCAGGGGCCAAAGCAGCCAGTGCCTCTGCCAGGAGGCCGGCAGGAAGCCCCACACCCATCTGCACCATACTGGCCGGGGCCATATCGATCATGTCTTTTAAGACCTGAGCCACCAGGGGATGGTTTCGCCCGATGTTGAACACACCGAACCCGGCCAGAAAGTCAAGCACTTCCCGACCCTGTTCATCCACCAGCCGGGCCCCTCCGGCCCGGGTGAAATTTCGATTGTAGCCAATCACCTCCAGCACCCGCACCAACTGAGGATTTATGTGGCGACGGTGAAGTGCATAGGTTTCGTTGAGACGGTTATTTATAAGGGATGCAATATCCATTGAGTTAAAAGATGCAATCGGTTAAATCCAAAAGAAATCCTTGGCGAAATAAATCCGTTCTATTTTTTCTGGAAGTTTAAGAGAACCGGGTGTCTGTGTCAAGACGGTATTCTGCAAGCCGGCTCCGCAATCATAAATAGGTCCGTCCTTTCCATTTCGCCCCCTTTCCCTGCCAGGAACGGATGGCCGATGTCCAGGTCATGGCCAGAAACAATAATCCGATCAAGGGCATCAGAAAGGCCCACTTCCAGCTCAAGTGGTAGAATTTCAAAGTGGGGATGTAGCCCAGCATCATGGCCATAAAGGCACATAGAGATAAAATGCCGGCTGTGACCGACGGAAAAAGAAGCCCGGCAACAGGCAGGCCGAACATGAGGATCATGACAGCAGTCACCAGCAGCAGCAGGGTGATGGAGTAGTGCAGTTGATGAAAGGCGGTCCTGGCCACCATGTGCCAGATGATCCCGGGCCGGTCGTAAACGCGAAGGCTCAAAGCGGAGTGCGTAAGTCCGATCCAGGTGCGACCGCCCATGGCCCTAATCTTACGGGCCAGTGCGCAGTCATCGATCAACTGTCCCCGTATGGCAGCAAACCCGCCCATGGCCTTGAGCATGTCGGTTCGGAGCAGAATGCACCCCCCGGCGGCGGCCGCCACACGCCGATGAGCGGAATTGGAGAGGCGAAACGGGTAGAGAAGTTTAAAAAAGTAGATAAATGCCGGCATGAGCAGCTTTTCCCAGGGGGAAACCATGCGAAGATACGCCATCAGGGAAATCAAATGGATCTTTCTCTTCATCATTTCCCGGCGAAGCCTTGAAAGAATGCCCGGCATAAGCTCAATATCCGCATCCAGGAGCAGGACAAGGGGAGTTTTCACCTGCTGAAACCCTTGATGAAGCGCCCACAGCTTGCCGCTCCATCCGTCTGGAAGGGGCTGGCCTGAAATAATTTTGAGATCGGTTTCGAACATTTCCCCGGCGAGAGAGGTCGTTTTGTCCTCGGATTGATCGTCCACCAGAATCACTTTAACATCTCTTCCCTGTGCCATGACCCCTGCCAGGGTGGCCTGGATGACCTCCGCTTCATTTCTCGCTGGAATGAGTACCGTAATATTGCTCAAATCTTCGTCAAAATCATCCGGTTCCCCGTCCAGGAATTCACGGGTTGACCACGGCCGCCAGGGCAGGAGAAGGATGATGAGCCATAGAGAAGCGCCTGCAAATGTCAGCAAGGTCAGAAGCATGGTTTTTGATCCTGTGTGGTTTCAAAAGTGGACGGAAGTTCAAAGTAATGGGCCGCTTCCGCTTTTTTCCCCCTTTTGAGGCAGCCTGTGCCATAGATCTGACATTTTCTGGAAAGTTCCGTTAAAGCGTTCTTTTTCTGTGATTCACGGAGCGGGCTTTCCTGAAGCAGTTTCTCCAGTGCCTTGATCCTGAACCGGTCCATGCCTCTGAAGCGTGCGGATAACTGATCCGGGTGGCCGCCTTCTTTGATGATGAGGCTTTGCCGAATCAGAAAAACCGGGTAGCGACAACCAATCCGGAGCCACAGATCATAATCTTCACAGGCGGGTAACCCCTCATCGAAAACACCCACTTCATCGAGAAGTGTTCGCTTGAGCATGACCGCTGAGGGGCTCACCAGGCAGAGCACCAGCGAGGGCTCAAAGATATCGCCTGATGGCTTCAAATGCCGTTTTCCGGGATTGGCGCGCCTGCCGTTTCTGATCCACGTCTCTTCGGTCTGGCAGATCATGGCATGGGGGTTTTTGTTGAAAAATGCCGTTTGGACGCCCAGCTTGTCAGGGAGCCAGTAGTCATCGGAATCCAGAAAGGCGATCAGGGGTGCCGTAGAAACTTCAATGCCCGTGTTTCTTGCAGAGGAAACCCCTTGATTGGCCTTGTGGACCACATATCGGATGCGGTCCTTAAACGGGTACAGCGCCTTTTCAGTCTCATCTCCGGACCCGTCATCCACAACAATGATTTCATAGTCCTTAAAGCGCTGATAGAGGACCGACGAAATGGCCCGGGCCGTTTTTACGGCCCGGTTGAAGGTGGGAATGATAACGCTGACAGCAGCCATATGAAAATTCTCTATAATATAATAAGAAGCCCTGCCAGCAGGAAATTGCATTCTACAAGGCCTTCCAGGACGATCCCGGGAGAAAGCCATTGTTTTTCATAGGTATAAAGACAAAGGAGCAGGGTCAAAAGAGGGATAAGCATCAGATGAAAAATCGAACTGACCAGGCCGAACAGGGTACTGCACACCAACAGTAGTGCTGTACCCGCAAGTATCCGTTTGAAAAGGGCGAGCGTCCGTTTTTCACCCAATGTGATGGGCAGGGTTTCCGTACCCATCATCAGGTCGCCTTGAAGTTGAAACAGACTGAAAAGAACCGCTCTGGCATAACTGAATGAAAACACGACAATCGCTGTAACCACAACGCTCAAAACCGGATCCGATGAACCACTGAAAAGGGGCAGAAGCAACATGACGGCCACCCATGCGAGGGCTTCGGACAGACTTCTGGATCCGGGGATATCCTTTATTTTGACAAATCGGTGCCGATTCCCGGCACCTTCGGGAATCAGGGGGATGCTGTATACCACGCCTAAGAGGCTCAAGCCCACAAGCGTCATAAAAGTGCCGAACCCCGTTATGAAGCTCAAGATAAGGGAGATGCCCATGGCGAATGATCCCATGAAGATCAACAATCTCTTGTACTGCTTTTGAAAGGTTGCCCGATCCGGATCATGGTAGGAAGCAGCGCCTTTGTCCAGAAACCGGTTAAAAACATGCATGGCATAAATGTAAAGTGCGGCCATTAAGGGAAACACCAGGTTTGTCGTGCCACCTGCAAGACGCAGAACAGCATAAGCAAAACTGAATGCACCCATCGCTGCCGCCAGATTGCTGAGTACCAGGAACCGGTAAGCCCGCTTGACCCCATGAACAAAGGGCGTTTCCCTCCGGGCTTGAATGGCTTCAATTTCCTGCATCACATTCTTGATGAGCCAGTGAGGGGTGGAAGCGCCGGCCGCAAGACCGATCACCTTCATTTGGGAAAGGGCCTCACGGGGCAGTTCCTTTTCCGTTTCCACATGAAAGGTGGGAAGATGCTCCCCTTCTGATATCTTGACCAGCCGCTGGGTGTTGGCGCTGTGATGGCCGCCCACCACAACCACCCCTTCCACCCGTTCTTTGAAGGTCCGCACCTCCTCCTGGCGTTCGTGTGTGGCATCGCAGATGGTGTCAAATACCTGAATGTCCGGGAAACGTGCCTGCAGGGCCGAAACGATTTCCTTGAAATCTTCAACATCCTGGGTGGTTTGCGCCACCACAAAGGGGTTTTCCAGAGGCGGAAGGTTTGCCACATCCGCTTTTTTCTCGATAAGGTGGGCGGGTTCCTTGCTGTAGCCCATGAGGCCAATTACTTCCGCGTGGTCTTTGTCACCCACGATGATGGTAGGACGGTCCTTGTTGGACTGGTGCCGAATAATGGCCTGTACCCGGGTCACTTTAGGACAGGTGGCGTCAATGACTTTGAGCCCCGAATTCTGAAGCATCTCCCGTTTCCGGGGCGGGATACCGTGGGCACGGATCAGGATCCGCCCGGCGGTAAGTCCCTTGGTGTCGTCGGTGGCCTTCACGCCTCTGGCCTCAAGGAGGCCCAGGACCTGTTTGTTGTGAATGAGGGGGCCAAATGTAAAGAGAGGGCCTTCTTTTTTGTTGGATTCAGCCATGACCATTTCCATGGCGCGTCGCACGCCCATGCAGAAGCCGGCGGTTTTGGCTAAGATCACTTTCATTTGGGGTTATCTCCTGACACTTTCCGGTTTTCCATGAGGGTGTCAAAGTATCGGTCCAGCGCGTCCGCCATGGTCTGAAAATCCTTGATGCCGGTAAAAGAGCCGCGAAAACGACTGCTGTGGGGCAGACCTTTGGTATATCCCAGGAGCAATCCCCGCATCAGTTTAGAGGCTCTGTTTTCACCGATGATGCGGGACAATAATTCGAAATGTGTCGTGATGACGGCCCTTCTTTCGGACAAATCGGGCGGGCACGCCTCCAAGCCCTGCTCAAGATCCAGAATCTGCCTGAATATCCATGGGTTTCCCATGGCGCCCCGGCCGATCATGACACCATCACAACCGGTTTCCTCTCTCATTTTCAGGGCCAACGCCGGTTTAAATACATCACCGTTGCCGATGATGGGAATCCCCAGGTTTTTCTTGACCTCCCGGATAATACCCCAGTCCGCCTGCCCTGAAAACCCCTGTTTCACGAACCGGGGATGGACGGCGACGGCATCCGCGCCGCAATCTTCAATGATGCCGGCGATTTCTAGAAAATTGGCCTCCAGATGGGACCAGCCCGACCGGATTTTCACGGTCAGGGGAACGGTGCAGACCTTGCGGACGGCCGCGACCATATCCCGAACGGCCGCCGGATTTCGAAGAAGCGCTCCGCCTGCCCCGTTCTTGACCACTTTTCTGGCGGGGCATCCCATGTTGATGTCCACCAGGTCGGCGCCTTTTTCAACTGCAATTTCAGCCGCCATGGCCATGTCATAAGGGTCTGCACCGAATATCTGTACCGAGAGAGGCTTTTCCTCGGGAGTACTTTCCAGGTAGCGAAAGGTCTTTTCATGACCCCGGGAAAGACCCACGGCGCTCACCATCTCTGTGACCACGAGGCCTGCCCCCAGTCGCTTGGCGATCAAACGAAACGGCGGGTTGGTGATGCCCGCCATGGGGGCCATGATGAGGTAATTTTTGAGTAAGAGGTTGCCTATTTTTAACATGGAATCGGTTCACGGTTATTGAGGGGAACGTGGATGTAACAATTTCCCCTTAAACATTTTGCTATGGTAAATATAGGTCCGCGATATTTATGGCGAAATTAATTTCAGCTTTGGAAAATAGGTTCGATACCTGGGAACATCCCGGGTCATCAACGACATTTCCATAATTGCGGCATGGGCGCCGATGAAGAAGTCAGGCAGTGGTGATTTCTTTTTTCCCCCTTTCCTGCGGTAATTCAAAAAACACTTCCCGGCAAGAAACCCCGCTTCCCAAGGCAGTTGCGCACGGCGAAAATGGGTCAAGGGCAGAACCTCTTCAACCTCTTCAATACGCTTAAAGCCTATTGACACCTCGGCATAAATAATCGGATTGATGACCAGGATATCCGTATCTCCATAAAACGCCAATGTTTCGGACGACCACTGAAACCAGTCCGTATCCTCTGTTACGATGTCGAGAATAACATTGCTGTCAACCAGTATTTCCATCAATTCCCCCGGGTCATGGCCATAATCTGTTCAGTACTCATACCGGCCGTCGCCTTGCCCCGCATCTTTGAAACAATGAGCCTGCCACGGCTGTAATCGCTTTTTGCCCTTCTTAGACGTAACATCTCCCCGTCAATATCAAATTCAACTTCAGTGTTGGGGAGAAAGCCCAATTTTTCTCTAAATACCACAGGAATCGTCACCTGCCCTTTTGAAGTAATTCGCATATTAAATACCCCCCTATCTTCTATTCTTACATTTCTTATTCTTACCACTTATGCCGAAAAAGATCAATGCCAAGATTCCGATTTCACCGGAAAAACCTTCAATCTTCTATTGCTTATTCTTTTGAATCTGTATAATCCGCTACATCTTCGGATCAAAACGTGTATCGGAGTTCAAGCATAAAATTGATACCGGGAATGGGCATGTCACCGGGAAGTTCACCCGCAGCGGTGGGAGAGGTATAATTTTTGTTGAAGAGATTATAGACCGCTGCCCACGCCTCAAGACCTTTCAGCTCTTTGAGGAAGTTCTTTGCGATGAGCGTGGCGTTGGCCGTCACATAGAATGCACAATCAAGCCTAAGGTTGTTATTTCCCGCCACGGTATGCTTTCTGGGATTTTGATGTCAAACGGTTCTTTCCAGGTAAATGGTTTTTGACGGGCCAAATTGGTTCACGCTGAAGAAATGTAACAGGTCGGAATCATTCCAGGCAACACGGGTGCTTATTTTCTTTACGCCCAGCTTTTTCAAGTGTTCCATGAATTCATTAATCAGTTGCCCGCCGATACCCTTCTGCTGACAATCGGGATCAACGCCGATGGTATCCAGGGATGCCTCTTCCTGGTAAATACCATATTCTCCCATATAGACTTCGCCCATTACGAACCCCACCACCGTTCCATCTTCCTCCTCTGCCACCAAGGATGCAGGCAAATAATCTTTGGTCTGGAAAAGCTTTTCAAATTTCACATTATAATACTCCGGCCGTGACGCCTTGAGTACTTTCTCGTCAATTCCCACCACAGCGTCATAATCCTCAGCCTTCATGAGTCTGATTCTAATGGTATTCGTGTTCATGGGGCCCTCCTTTCTCTAAAACGTCAACCGTTGATATTCAACAAGTAAACTTGAATCCAGCTGCCTTCATAAACAAGCCTTCATGGTTTAATTATCCATGAGTTTCTCATGATGTCAACACTTAAACGTTGATGATATTTCTTGCCATATTGTCAAAAAGATGGTTGAGTGTATCAATCATCCCGCTGATTTCATTATATTATCCGATTAAAAAAGGTTCCGAAGTCGGAAGTTGGGTTTTATGATGCCAACCTGCTGCTGTTGAAAGGAAGTAATGTGAATCTTGTTGTTTCATACATTATCATCGGGTTTTATTTTCTAACGGCTCTTGTACTCATGGTTTACGGGCTGAACTGCTATCTGATGGTGTTCTTGTTTCAAAGGGGTCGGAAAAGCGCTGAAATTCGGCGCAGACGCATTTTGAACCGATACACGCATGTGATTAACACAGAACCTATGCCAAGGGTGACCACCCAGATTCCGGTCTATAATGAATATAATGTGGTTGCCCGGGTGATGCGGGCGGCCGCCCGGATGAAATATCCGAAAGGGAGACACGACATACAGGTACTGGATGATTCTACGGACGAAACCCGTGGTCTGATTGACCAGGTGGCGAAGGAACTTCGGAGCGAAGGGCATGATGTTCAGGTCATCCGGAGGAAAACCAGACAGGGGTTTAAAGCGGGGGCGCTGGCCCAAGGAATGAATTTGGCCCGGGGTGAACTGATCGCCATATTTGATGCCGACTTTGCGCCTTCAAAAGATTACCTGCAAAGAATGGTGCCGTTTTTCCTGGCGGATGATCGTCTGGGGCTGGCGCAGGCCCGGTGGGGACATCTGAACAGGGAACGCTCACTTCTGACCCGGGTGCAGTCCATCGGCATCGACGGTCACTTCATGATCGAGCAGTCGGCGCGGAACTGGAGCGGATTGTTCATGAATTTTAACGGGACAGCGGGCATCTGGCGAAAAGAAGCCATCGAAGATGGCGGGGGATGGCAATGGGATACCCTGACGGAGGATATGGACCTTTCCTACCGGGTCCAGTTTCGCGGATGGCACACCCTCTTTGTCCCGGATGTTGTGGTACCGGCTGAAATTCCAGAGGATGTGGGGGCATTCAAGAGTCAGCAGTTCAGATGGGCTAAAGGCTCAATTCAGACGGCTCTGAAACTGCTTCCAGGAATCTTTCTCTCAAACGCATCAATCTTCAAAAAGGTGGAGGCTTTTTTTCACCTGACCCATTATCTGGTGCACCCCCTGATGGTGATCATGGCCATTCTGGCGCTGCCGGTCCTCATGATGCTGGAGTTTTCGCCCAGTCCGGCGGTATTTACTGCCATCGCCATCCTGCTGGGAATGGCCATGGCAGCCCCGAGCACCCTGTATCTGGCCAGCCAGCGGGCCTCCTACGGAAAAGGCTGGGGGCGCCGGGTAGTCTACCTCCCTTTTCTGGTGGCGGTGGGCATCGGCATTGCGCTTTCCAACACACGCGCGGTTCTGGAAGCTCTCATGGGTCGTGAAAGCCCGTTTGTGAGAACGCCCAAGAAGGGAGACCGGGAATTTAAGTGCTATGGGATCAAGCTGCCCTGGTCCGGCATTCTGGAGATAGCCTTGGGCATTTACTGTGCGGGATCCCTGGGTTATTACCTGGCGGCCGGAAAATATCTGGTGGGGCCCTTTCTCGCCGCTTACGCTTCGGGTTTCCTGTTCGTGGGTTTTCTGACGCTGGCACATGCCTCGGGCATCTCAAAATGAAGGGGTTCAGCCATCATAGGGAGTACGGACCGGTTTATTTAAGGTTTATTGTTCCAGGCCTTTTGGCACTCCTGTTCCTGCTCTCCTGCGGGGTGGGGGGCGGGTTCGGTCCTATCGGTGAATTTTCTCTTCCAATACCCGGGACAGGAGGAAACGCGCTTCCCGCCGGGTATTTCATTTTACTGTTTACCATCCAATGGTTTCTCTGCATGGCATTGCTGTTGCTCGTCCCCAGGACCTTTTCATCAAAACAGAAAGTCTTTTTCATATTTGCTCTGGCACTGGTCGGTCGACTGCTCCTGCTGGTCCATGAACCATCCGATGACATGAACCGCTATCTCTGGGAAGGCAAGGTTCTGGCCTCCGGCATCAGCCCATACCACCATGCGCCCGATGATCCTTTTATGAATGCACTGGCGGAAAATGACCGATTTCATGGGCAGATCAATCATCCCCATATGACGGCCGCCTACCCGCCCCTGATGGTCGCTTTTTTTTCGCTGCTGGGGGGCATTTGGCATCACCCCCTGGCTATAAAGGGAATGCTGATGCTGTTGGATATGGGGACCCTGGTATTTCTGGCGTTTCTTCTCTCATACCGCAGTCTGGATCTCCGATGGCTGATCCTTTACGGGCTCAATCCGGTAATCCTCTGGGCATTTGCCGCAAAAGGCCATTTCGATGTCATTCAGTGTTTCTTTTTAACGGGGGCCATCTGTTTTTTTGACCGAAAAAAATGGGGGTGGATGTTTCTTCTGGCAGGTCTTTCCATCCAGGTGAAGTATGTGTCCGCCCTGGCTTTTTTCTTTTTCATTAACCGTGAAAATCTGAGGTATGCGTGGATTACTCCGGTCTCGGCGATCCTTCCCTATGGGGTGTTTTTATGGGTGTTTGCCCATGAAAATCTTCAAGGTATGTTTGCCGGCATAATGCAATTCGGTGAAAATTTTGCTTTCAACGGCTCTATTCACGGCATATTCAGGGTTGTTTTCGGGGAGATCGAACCCGCCACATTGATCTGTAAAATCCTTCTGGCGGTTTTGCTGGGATTGGGTTTTTTCCATTTTTCTCCCGCAAGAAACAGTCGCTACCGAAATGATCCCGTTTCAGGGTGTTTCTATGTTTTGGGATGTGTCATACTGTTGGCGCCAACCGTTCATTTCTGGTATATTTCCTGGGTGATACCCTTTCTTGTGCTGCAACCTTCAAGGCCCTGGATGCTTCTGTGTCTGACCATTTCCTTCTATTTTGTGACCAACGGTGTATATCACCATACGGGCGTGTGGCGGCTGCCGGTATGGGCTTATCTGTGTCAATGGCTGCCGTTTTGTGCCCTCCTGATGCTACAGGGGGTGTTTTTTGTAAAACAAATCCGGTCCGAAATGGAGACCGACGCTCCCCGAACCGTGTCGGTGGTAATTCCTGCGCGAAACGAAGAATCCCGCATTGTCTCATGCGTTCGAGAAGCTTTAAAGGACGATGCCGTCACCGAAGTGATCGTCATAGACGGTGGATCTTCGGACCGAACCCGGGAGAAGGCCCTTGGAGCCGGGGCCCGTGTCCTGGAGGATAGGCGATCCCTTGAAGACGGCGGTGGCAGGGGCGGGCAGATCTGCACCGGTATCCGTGCCGCCCAAGGCGACCTGGTGGCCGTGGTGCACGCGGATACATGGGTAAAAGCGTCCGATTTTACCAGGATGTGCAAGGTTCTTGAAAAACAGCCGCGGCTGTCCGGTGGCGCCCTGGGCAGCGTTCTTAAAAGCCGTGATTCGCGACTGGGGCTGATCAATTTTGCAAATGATCTGAGGATGGTGTTTTCGGGTATCAGTTTCGGGGACCAGGTGCAGTTCTTCAGGAGAAGATCTGTTGTTTCCAGGGATCTGTTTCCCCCTATTCCCCTCATGGAGGACGTGGAATTCGGCATTCGTCTTCACGGGCTGGGACCACAGGTGTTTTTTTTCGGAAGTGCCCGGGTTTCCCCCAGGCGCTGGGAGACCCGGGGGTTCAGAAATGCACTTTCGATAATGCGCCGTGTGGCATCGTATCTTCTAAGGCGAATTGGCGGAACTCCGGACACCAAAGCCATGTATCGAAGCTATTATGGGAAAGAAAAATCTCGCTAGAAAGGAATCAATAAGGATGAACATACGATACGCAACCATGGCCCTGATGGTCGTTTCTTTTTTGATAGGTTTAACGCCGAAGGTCGTGGTATGCAGAGAAACCCTTACCGATCAACAGAAAAAAGTCATCGTGTACGGCATGTACGAGGATTATCGAAAAGAATTTCCTGATGTAAAAGAGATTTCACCACGAGAGGCCATGAAAGAGATAGCTCAGGGGCAGATCCTGTTTGTGGATACCCGAAAACCCGCAGAAATGGCGGTGTCCATGCTGCCCGGCGCAATCACCCCGGAAGCATTTTTAAAAAACCCTGAAAAGTTTAAGGGTAGACGAATCGTCGTCTATTGCACCATCAGTTACCGCAGCGGGATATTGGCCCGGGAGATGGCAAATAATGGGTTGGAGATCTTTAATCTGCGGGGCGGATTGCTGGCCTGGGTGCTGGAAGGGGGAAAGGTCTATGATGCCAAAGGCGAAACCAAACGGATCAATGTTTACGGGGGAAAGTGGGACTATCCACCCAAAGGGTATGAGTCTGTGCAGTTGGGTTTTTTTGAAAGATATTTCTGAACATCTCAATTGCGTCATCCTTACAATTATTGACAAATCAAAAGGCCGGGCATATGCTCATAAGATCTTTTTTACAGCTATTTTCGATGCCACAGGGCCATATTCCACATTTAAGGAGGAAATGCAATGAAGACGATTTTTCCCCGTTCTTTCTTTTTGTTTCTGATTATGGGTTCTTGGTTTTTTCTGGATACAACGCTTTGTTTCAGTCTGGACCGTTTCGGTTCCGGGTTTCGGGAAGAACGGGCCGGATGGATATTCGTTCACATCGAGGGTGAACCCGCTGAACGGGGGTTGCAGTACGGTGTGCTCATGGCACCTGAGATCAATGAGTTCATTTCGGTGCTGAAAGTCTACCTGAAAGAAAACACCGGAAAAAACTGGGACTTTTTTCGCGATGCGGCCCAGAGTTTCATGATGGATAAATTGGGAGAGGAGTACCTGGCTGAAATTGCCGGGATTGCCGGCGGCATGCGGCTGCGGGGCATGACGGTGGATATATTGGATATTGTTGCGCAGAACGCGTTCTTTGAACTGGCGGACTACTATCTTCCATGGCTTGAGGGGGAATCAGATGGCCGAAAACGGTGGGGGCGGCGCATTTCGCCACCCTTTCGCTGCTCCGCTTTCATTGCCACCACACCTTACACGAAAGACGGCCGGATCGTCATGGGCCACAACTCATGGGATGATTACATCATTGGACAGAGGTTCAATGTGATTCTGGATATTCACCCCTCAAACGGGTATCGGGTCATACTTCAGTGTGCGCCCGGGTTTATTCACAGTGGAACAGATTTTGCTGTTAACAGCGGCGGCATGGTCATTACTGAAACCACCATCGGATATTTCAAAGGGTTTGACACAAACGGTATTCCAGAATTTATCAGAGCCCGCAGAGCAGCCCAGTATTCTCAAAATCTGGACGATTTTGTGAGGATCATGTCCAAAGGGAACAACGGCGGTTATGCCAACACCTGGCTGATCGGGGACATTAAAACCAATGAAATCGGAAAACTGGAACTGGGTCTGTTGAACGTCACATTTTCCCGGTCAAAAACCGGTTTTTATGATGGAGAGAACTATGTGGATGATTCCAAAATGATCCGGGAAGAATGCGGCCCCACCCTGTGGGAAACCTTATCCAACTGGCCCGATCTTCTGGCCAACGCCAATTGTGTAACCGCACGTCGAATGCGCTGGCACGCGCTCATGGAACAACACAAGGGAGAGGTTGACGCTCAGTTGGCCATGGCGTTTGAGGCCGATCAATTTGAACAGGCCCTGGGTCGTGTCAATCCCGGTGGTCTTGTCCTCATGGCCCGCATGGAAATCACAGATATTCCCGAAATTCCCGGTGCTGAAGCCCCCAGGCCCTTCGGCGCCAACGAGGCCAAGGTGGTCACGGCGGAGCTGGCAGAGAAAATGAGTTTCTGGGCGCGTATGGGACATCCGGATGGCTCCCCGTTCCAATGGTTTCAATTTTTCATGGATTATCCCCAGTTCGCCTGGCAGTCCCCTTATCTGAGGAATCTGGTGGGACACCCCTGGGCACTGTTTTCGAGTCGTTAGCAGAATTGAGAAATCAACGTACCGGTTTCTGCCACTCCTTGGCGAAAATCTCTCCGATTCGGCCCACCTGACTCGAGTCTATTTTCATGGCCTTGGCAATTTCCCCGTAGAGCTTCCTGCGGTCACTGTTTTCCGCAGCCACCAGGCTTGTGAGATTTCTTTTTTCCTTCAGCCCCAGCCCGGCGGTACTGGCCAGGGAGACATACCCATTGTTGTCTTCCTTGAGAACGCCCTTTTGATAGAAGGGTCTCATTTGGGCGTACCGGGCTTTCATCTGCTGCTTCAACATTCGAATGCCGGGATTGGAGACCGTTAAAGGTTCAGCGGCTATGGCAACGGGTGCGAGAAATGCAAAAAAAGTTCTGTTGGGAAGGTGGCTCTTTTCATTGTTGAGGGATTTTTCACCCAGGGGCTTCTGCCCCCTGATTTCATCCACGATCTCCCCGGCCACGGATTCCACCTGTTCAGCGGGGAAATAGATGTTGATGGTGACACAGGCAAAAATCATCAACGAAAAAAACGTCAGCGTCATCCACACCGGTCTTCTAAAGATTTTCATGGTGAAACCTCCCTGGGAGCTTCTCATTTAACAATTGGACCCCCTTTAGAATCGGTAATCCGTTTAATTCTTTTGAGCATATCTTTAAACCCAACCCGATTATCTCTGCTCTGATTTATCACATCCACCCCTGAAAAAAAACCTCTTTTCACCAGGTATTCCTTGCCGTCCTTTCGTATGGTGCCATGGATCCTGAACACATCATTTTCCAGTGTGGCATGGACGCCGATTTTTCGATAGGGAAATTCTTTAAAAAAGGAAACGAACAGCCCGGCCACACCGGCAAAAGGGCTTTGTCCGCCGCCTAAGCGTGCGATATTGTCTACGGCCTTTACACTGATTTTTTGAGGGACGTCATCGGTTTTGACGGTATCGAGAAGCAGATCAAACCGCTGAAGCTGGCCATTACTAACCTCCAATTTTTTTGCATAGCCATTCAAAACGCCCTCTATCTTCCCAAAGGGGGTGCCTTCGGTCATCAGAGCCAGGTTCAAATGATGCCAACGGGCATTCAAGTGGACAACCGGAAGGGCGGTAAAAAGTCCTCTCGCACCCACATGGGAGAGGGTTAACGCCCCGTCAAAAATGTCTGCCTTTATTTCCCCCGTGCTCTGCAACTCCCCCCCCACAATATGGATGGGGTCCAGATTGCCGTCGGCACTCCCCGTTGCCGCGTGAGGCCAGATACCGGAGAGAATCGGTTCCAGTTGAAGATTCTCAAAATGAAGCGCCGTATGAAGCGCCGGCGAGGGTCCCATCAGTTCGATGATCCTGGAAGGACCCATGCGAACAGTGCCGCCCGGAACCGCCAGGATGGTGGCAGCGGGCATGAGTAAACGATTCGAAGCCGCCTGAATGGGGATATTCAACCCCTGTTCCGGCAGGAAAGGAAGCCGCATGGAACGAACCGACAAGCCACCTTTTAGATCTTGTGCCCCCCCTTCACCCCGGCCATTCGTCAACCAGACCGGAAGGGACAATTGGATGCCGGTAAGGGCGTAGATGGAATCCCCGTAAAACAGCGCCCCGTCTTTCCACGTGCAAACCCCTTTGGTCGTCCACTGGGACCGCTTGCCTTTCAGGGTCATTTCCGCCCCGACAATACCCGCCAGTCTGACGGTTGAAAGGGCCGGTTTTTCCGTCTGAAAAGGCTCTCGAATCAACCGGTGAAATAGCGCTTTCAGGGGGGTGTCCGGAATCTGGAGGGAGAGTTCCCCCTCATATTCATCCCCTGCTTGAAACAGGGTCCCTGTCACATGGGCGGTGGCAATCTTGTTCATTCCCAGGGACAACTCGTCCAGCTTTAGACGCTTATTGAGTGCCTGGTAGTTTCCATTATAGTGTGCAGAAAAGGCGTTCTCCCCAAGATCAAAATAAAACCGATCCATCAGAACTTCTCCGCCATCGGCAGATAGCTCGGCTGTTGCCCTTATGGTTGATGGGGCAGGCGTAATTCGGCCCGAAATATGGGCGCGAAGGGATATGTTTTCGCCCAGGCAGGTTTCCTGCGGGTTCTGAAAATTAAATTTTTTAAGGGCCAGTTCAGTGGAAAAGGTGACCGCGCCCTTTCTGTCCACCTTTGCCGTGACCTCTATGGTATCCATCCCCTGAAAGGTCCAACCGGACGGCAGCCGTTTCAAGCGGGAAACCGCGTGGATCAATCCCGCCTCTTTTCCCTTTGCCGTGAGTGTCAGTCGACCGTTATCCATTTTAAAAGCCGCCAGAATGTTGCTTAAAAGGGAGGAGTTGAGCCTGATTTCCGGAAAATTCAGGGACCGCTTAAGCAAGTTGACCTGCCCCTGTGTGGAACCGATTTGTATGTGCTCAACGGAAAATGTCCTTTTTTCCGTCAGATACTTGATTTCAGGAATACGGCAGGAAAGTTTCCTGATATCAAAATTTGGGTAAGTACCTGAAAAATTAAGGGTTCCTGTGGCGGATTTCACGGAAACACCCTTCCCTTTGAAAACCACTTGATCCCCTGTCAGCTTTCCCGACAGCTTTAGATTGGAAACGGGTCCTTGAACCGCAACCTGAGCCGTTATCAACCCTTCAATATTGAATTTTTTAGCGCGGAATGAAACGGGACTGTTTTTCATGTTCCCTTGCACATTACAATCAAGAACCCACTGGCCCTGTTTCACCATCCCTTCGAATGTCCCGGAAAAGCCCATGGGTCCTGAAATATTGAGTTTGCCGGACCTTCCCGCAACACCTTTAAGGGTGAGATTTAAGTCGGAAAAGACTATCCTTTGTTTCCGGTGGTCATAATGCACGGACATCTTTGCTCGAATGTTTTTGACCTTTGCTTGAGGACTCCTTAAATCTCCATCTGAAAAAGCCAGTGTGAAATCAATCTGTGGGTCTGAAAGGGATATGGCGTTGGTGGTTTCAATATGAAAATCAGGGATCGAGAGCACTGTATGTTCGCTGGATGATTCAACCATGATGCCGCCTCGAAAATCCATTAAGTGATCGGCATTGAGACGTCCTGACAACCCCGAAACTTCGATGCTGCGATCGCCCCATCGGGCAATCACATGGCCTTCTCCCATTTCGGCAGCCTCCAGCCTGAAATCATTGAAAAGAAAGAAGGAGACGAAAAATCTAGCCATGGAATTCAAAAAAGAGGTGCCTTCGCTTCCGGGCGCCTTTGAACCCGCGGTTGCCCCTTCACGCACCCGGCATTCAAATCCGTTGACCGTAAGGCGACTGAAAACGAGGGTTTTCCGGCCGAAGGATCCATCCAGAACACAGTCCGCCACAAAATCTTGAATTTGAGCGGAAAACCCATTTTCTCCCCCCGCCGGCTGAAAAGAAATGCCTTTCGCGTGGATTTTTATGGGGTTCAATGAATAGCTCAGATGTTGAATGGAAACAGAAGTGCCAGTTGCCCGCGATGCCGCTTTTTCAGCGAGTGCCTTTACCTTAGGGGGATGGGTGTAATAGTAAAGGCCCGCACCGACACCCAGCATCAGTGCGAAAAGGAAAATACCGAGTATGATAAATAGGGGCTTTCTGATTTTCATTTTTTTATGATAAGGCACCGCAGGTTGACTTAAACAAACCCATTGTTTAACGTACCACAAATCACGAAAGTATCATAAATGAAATAGCGGATGAGGATTTAAACACGTGGGCATCATAACACTCTTGACAGACTTTGGGATCAAGGATCCTTATGTGGGGATCATGAAAGGCGTCGTACTGGGCCTGAACCCGAATGCCGCAATCGTGGATCTGACCCACCAGATTGAGCCCGGGGACATCTCCCAGGCGGCCCATGTTATGGGGGAATCCTTTTCTTTTTTCCCGCCATCCACCATTCATGTGGCGGTGGTGGACCCCGGGGTGGGGACGAACAGAAGACCGATTCTGGTTAAAAGCCGGAATCATTTTTTTGTGGGTCCTGACAACGGCCTTTTCTGGCCTATCATCAAAGCTGACCCACGGGTTTTTGTCATTCACCTCACAAATGAAAAATTTTTTCTCCCCCACATCTCCCCCACGTTTCATGGGCGAGATATTTTTGCACCGGTTGCCGGTCACCTTTCCCTGGGCACGGATCCCTTAAAAATGGGGGAACGTATGGAAAATCCCATGCGCATACCCGACACGACACCCACCCGAAAAGGAGATACCCTTTTCGGCCTGGCCATGAGGATCGATCACTTCGGCAATGTCATCACCAACATTCGTCGCGAAGACCTGGTCCGTTTTCTTGGGAACCGCCAGATGGTCATTCGGGTGGAAAAAGAAAGAATCGAAGGGGTTACGAAAACCTATGCTGATGGGGAAAAAGGGAAACTGCTGGCTCTGTTCGGCAGCACCAACCATTTGGAATTCGCCGTAAATTCGGACCGGGCAGACCGGCTTCTGAATATTGAGGGAGCACATTCTCTTCCTGTGGTAGCGGTCGATCGGGTCGAGCCCTGAAAATACTTAGGGCTCGCTCAAATTGATGTGTAATGGCTTGCGTCATCCCCGGGAATCCTGTAGTTTTAGTAAGCTAACTTTTCAAGTGGGCCGTTCCGGCAAGGTTAATCATGTACAGGATATTGATCGCAGCGTTCTTTGTTCTACTGACGGCAGTTTTTTCCACGGCCGAAGCCACTGAAACGGATAAGGATAAAGCACAACTGACCGTCTGGTTGATTCCGTTCGATCCCCCCTTTGAGACTACCTTTACGGAAGAGCAGTTGCCGATCAAAAAGCAATTGGAGGCATTCAACCGGAGATGGGCCGCATCAAACATTTCGGTTTTAAACACCACCGTTGACTGGATGGTGGATCAGCTGGTGGTATGGAACCCGGAATACGATCTGCCCAACTGGTGGGTGGTTCGGGGTCAGAAGAAGACGCTGGAAACACTTGCGGAGTTTGCAGAGAAAAACAACCAGCATCTTTGTATCCGGTTTCTCAGGTGGAAAACGATTATCGGCGCTTTGGGAAAGGTGCTCGATGCCCGTGCTGAGGGGACCCTCAAGAAAACCGACGCGGTCCCGGATGTGGTTCAAATCGGGTCCACATGGGCGGCCTATTTTGCTGAAAAAAAGATTTCACTGTCACCTGCCGAAGCGGTCGGCACGGAACTTTCGTGGCGGAAGATAAAGGATGTCCCCGTATCCCTGCCTTACACCACCGATGTTCGCCTGCTGTTTTACTGGAAAAAGCTGCCCGGAAGTGACAAGCCTTTCGGTGAATGGTTGAAAAATGTTTCTGACTGGCAGGACATCACCGATGCCCTTTCGAAGATCGTCCTGAACCACCACAATCCGGCGCCACCCATGGTCATGCCCTCGGGACTGACGTTTGACTTGTTTCATGATTATGTTCCGCTGGTATGGGCCTCGGGAACCCCCTTTTTTGAGAAAACCCCTTTCGGGATCCGGACGGACATGGGCGAAAGGGAGGCGTTGAAGGTTCCCCTTCTGATTTCTGAAAACGCCACGATACTTGATGAAAACGGCCGTGAATACCGCATCATTTCCTTTCCGGAAATGAGCCAGCAAAGCGCGGCACAGCAGTTCATGAACGGGCTGGAGTATGTTGCCATTATTCAGCCTGCGGCATTTGTGTCACGGTGGCGGCGCAATTTCATGAAAACCGTCTCCGCATCTCCGGAAGCCTTTTGGAACTGTGCCGGTGTTGCGCTTCTGCCGGCCACTTTCAAGGGCGGGTCGGATTTGATAGTGGTGAACGGCACAAAAAAAAATAAAATGGCCTTCCGGCTGGTCCGATTTCTGGCGTCCGACAGTAACCATTCCGGAATAGCGGCCGAAAATGGGTATCTGCCGGCTCAGTGCCGCGATTTTAGGCTCAGCATGTTGCTCAATACGCTTGGTGGCCCTTCCTGTAATGAAGCGCAAAATGCCGTTTCCTTGATTCGTACCGCCATAGAAAAAGGGCGGGAATATCCTCCCATACCTCAAGTGCCCACCCGGATGGAATCCATAGAAATCCTTGAAGCCATGCAGATGTTGTGGCGCCGTATTGGAGAGGGAGATGTGGAGCGGGTGGAGAAATACGCCGACAAAGTGGCGCTGAAGATCAATTCCCGCATCTATTGGCCTTCTTCACTATGGGTATTGGTTAAAAGATTGTGGCCGGCGATTACGTTTATTCTGGCGCTTGCATTCTTTGGTCTGTATCTGCACAGCAGAAAAATCACCTGGCGCAACAGGCTCTTGCGAATTGCCGTGGATTCTCTCAGACGACGTGACTATGTGCTGGTGTCCCGCGCGGGGGCTTTTGTCAGCGACTGTTGTCAGGCCTCCGAACAGGCGTGCGAAGACTTTTCGGAAAAACTTCACGATCTGAGAACCAGGACACTGCACCTGGAAGAAAACATCCGTAAGGACCTTGAACATTCAGGCCGTCGCAGTTTTCCGGTTTCCATGCTGATCCAGGAGGCATGGGAAAATGCTGCCAGCCAGTACCGTGTCGCTTATCCATCAGCGGTTGACCAGCCCCGCAAGCCGGTTCTCAGAGACGAACTGGATCATCTGCGGATCGGCCAAATGCCCTATGTTTTTGTTGCCATACTCCAGGACTGGTTTTACAATTCCATGAAAAATGATCTATATGAATCTGATGAAATTGACGTCAGGTTATGGCGCGGGAGACGAAAAAAACAGGGACTGGCGGTCCATTCACACTATTCGGATCACGACCCCATAAAGGATCAACCCTTTGGGCCGCTTCCCGAAAGGGTATTTGATCTCATGAGTGAACAGTCGAAAGCCGCTTATGGACGGATACCCGTCATAAAAGGAATCGCGATGGGTGAGGAAAACAGTTCTCAAAGAGGGTCCGTTATTTATCTGCCTGCGCCCCTCGTGGGGTGAAGAGAGGAGATTCGGCATGCCTGTTGTCTGGATCATTGAAGACGAAAAAATACATCGGGAGACAGCAAAGAATATTGTTGAGCGTACTATCGCTGATTTTAACATGGAACTTCATATGGTTGAATGGGATGGCCGTCAAGCGCTTACCGAGGAACAGAAGTCCAAACCACCCCATATGGTCGTCCTTGATTTGAACCTGAGCCAGGGCATCAATGGCCTCGAAGCCCTTGGAACCGTGCCCGGATTTGACCCTATGGATGTTTTTCATCCCTATGTCATTATCTGGTCCCATTTCGATGGTGAAATGGAACTTTATGAGATGCCTTCCGCGCAAGATCCACAAACACCTCAAAGGACAGGGCGCCTCAACGAGGACAGGGTTGTCCGAACCTACTGGAAAGCGGAAACAAATCTTGAAACGGCCTTGAGAGGTTTTTTGTCGCGTTTGATGGAAGAGGGCGTCTATCATGGGGATATTTCATCATGACGGAAAAATCAGGGAACCTTTCCAGGAAAAGTCTTTGCCACCAGGATGTTTCGCATATTTCGGCGGATATTTTTCTGATCTTCCATGATGGGAAAATCCCTGCTGAAGCCGGAAACTGGCTGAGACTCTATGTGAAAAGGCATATCAGGATCGCTCGGGAATCCGAGAGCCTGAACCCTCAACGACTGAGACTGATACGCATAACCCACAGAGATGTTTCTGCCGCCAATGTGCAGGATGAATTACAAACACCGGCGGAAGACAGGGGATTTTTTGCTGAACTGGATCAAAGCGAAAAGATACAACTGCAGCTCCATGGCCTGCCGGCGTTTTTGTTGTTTGCGCGCCGGTACCCGGCCATTATCATTACAGATAACAGTGGCATTAATAAACTGTGCGCTGGTGCCGAGCAGGGTCCGCATGTTCAGGACCTGAGAGACGATGCCTTTATCATTTTTGTGACCGATGAAGAAGGCATGAAATCGGCCAAGGAGAACCGGATCCACGCCGTCCCCTGGCAGGACCAATCCCAGGAACCTGTTATTGAGCGGGTTTTTCTTTTTCAGAAAACCAGAGGCATTAAAGGCTTCAGCAGTGCTACCCATGAGGTGCGAAGAAAAATCATATCCTACGGGAAGAAACCTGATGCCCGAAAAACCCATCACCCGGTTCTGATCATCGGTGAAAGTCGAACGGGAAAAGAACTGATCGCCAATGCCCTTTATGATGTTTCCAGGTTGGAGAAAGGAAAATTCACTGCGGTTGCATGCGGAACATTTACCCAGAGCCTTCTGCTCAGCGAAATATTCGGTTACTGGCCGGGGGCGTTTACCAGCAGTGACAGCCACGGGGGCATGGGCCTCATTGAGAGTGCCTCGGGAGGCGCTCTGCTGGTTGACGACATCGATGCGGCTGAGGACCCGAAAGGCTTGCAGGGCGCTTTACTTCGCTGCCTCATTACCGATCCGCCCACATACCGGCGTGTGGGGGCGCGGCCTTCAAAAAAACCGATCAGCGAAACCGCTGCCACCTGGCTCATTTTTACGTTGAACAAGCCCATCAGGGACATGATCAAATCCGGAAAGCTGCGGGAAGATTTCCTGTTCCGGTTTCAAAGGATTATTCAATCACCGCCCATATCAGCCAGGCCGCAGGATATTCCACAGATTGCCATGTGGCTCTGGAAAAGCAGTCAATTGGAAGGCCGACCCCTGACCATTCCCGCTCTGAGACACCTGAGATACCTGAAGTCGGGCTGGGAAGCCAACGCGGGGGAATTGCAGGCGCTCCTCTTTCTGGCCCATGAACTCCTCAGTGGGAATAAACTGCTCACCTGGACGCAGGCCATCACCCAGGTCATGAAACGAGGTGAAGATTATCTTGCGTGGTATGAAAATGCGTCGAAAGGGGATAGATCTTTCGGAGCGGGAACCTTTCCTGCGGACGGGTTGTTTTCTGGCCCAAGGGCTCCCGGCGAAAAAAATGAGCTCATCTCCGGTGAACTTCCCGAAGAACCCCATAAGCTGATGGAAATACTGAAGGAAGAAATCCGAAACAAACCCGATATGGAACTTGAAATTGATGTTCTGAAGAGAGTCTATCATATGAACTCCCGGGAAAAAGTCTGTGAAAATGAATTCCTGGAAAAGCGAAAATCCTATGAAGGCTATCGGTACTGGTATGGGCTGGGTACAAACCATAAAAATGATGCGGACAATGAATCCGGCCTGGTTCAACTGCTTAAAGAAGTGTTCTCCGAAAAAGAGTTCTCAAGTTTGAAAGCAACCATCGGCAAGAAGAACGTATCCGGGAAAATTCATTGTTATAAAGTCCTCCTGTTTCTGGCCCTGCATCCTCAACATGCCATGAAACGAAAAGAAATGTCCGCGATCCTCTGGGACCGAAAAAGGAGAAAACCGTTGACTTCCTTTGAAACCCACCGGGAAATCCTCATTCGACTCCTGGGAATGGGTACGGAAAAGACCCCTTTAAAAAAGCATGAAACCCATGAAAATGAACAGCTTATGCTTGAGTATGTTCAAAATGAGTGGAAAATCCGCCTGAAAACCCCCCCAGCCATAAAACTCACTGAGAGATTAAATTGAATCACTGAGAGATATCCCCCCGTGTGCCTTGTCCATTCAATGACTTTGCCGATCTTAATTTTTCCATCTGAATTTTAGCGTGTTAGGCGCCATTGGAGTTTTGGATTTGTTGTTCATGTCTTCGTGGCACACAACTTGCTCTATTGTTTTGCGGAACGTGTGTTTTCAAACCCTATGATTTTCATTGGATCCATTGATCATGAAAAGGAGACCCATATGAAACGAAAATTTCTATCACGGATAGTTTTACTTGTATTCTTTTTAACTTTTGCATTCACTTCAAACATTTTCTCTCAAACAGCGCCCATCTCCGAATACGGAAAATTGAAGGTTGTTGCCAACCATTTATGCGATGTGAATGGCCAACCCGTTCAGTTGAGGGGCATGAGCAGTCACGGGCTTCAGTGGTATGGTTGGGGCGACTGTGTCAACGAAACGTCCCTGGATGCCCTGGCCTATGACTGGCAGTCGGGGATTTTCAGGGTTTCCATGTATGTGGACGAAGGGGGCTATAAAACCGATCCGGCGGGCTATAAAGCCGCCATTGACACCATGGTGGATGAGGCCATGGAAAGGGGGATGTACGTCATTTTGGACTGGCACATCCTGAACCCGGGGGACCCGTGGGAGAACATTGAACATGCCCGGGAATTTTTTTCATACATGTCGGCGAAACACGGCAGTAAAGGCCATGTGCTCTATGAACTGTGCAATGAACCGAACGGTGTTTCCTGGGACCGCATCAAGACATACGCGGAAGACGTGATTCCCCTGATCCGGTCCAACGACCCCGACGGAATCATTATTGTGGGGACACCCGCCTGGTCCTCTTTCGGCATTTCCGAAGGGCGGGACCCCATGGAAATGGCCAACAATCCTTTAACCGGAACAAATGCTCATAACGTCATGTACGCGTTTCATTTTTATGCGGCCTCTCATAAATCCGAATATCTTTCAAAAATCCGAAATGTGGCCGATTACCTGCCGATTATTGTCACGGAATGGGGAACCCAGACCTATTCGGGGGATGGTGCCAATGATGTGGAGAGTTCACAGCAGTGGATCGATCTCATGCGGGAAAAAAAGATCAGTTGGACCCACTGGAACTTCAGCGACGACTGGAGAAGCGGGGCGGTGCTAAAAAGCGGCACCTGCCCCAATGGACCCTGGACCGGAACGGTCCTGAAGGAATCGGGGCAACTGGTCATGGACTGGATCCGCAATACGTCGGTAGAGCCAAACAACAAGATCATTGTGGGTTACTTTCCCGCCTGGGGGATCTACTACGACTATTTTGTAAAAGACATTGATCCGTCCAAAATAACCCATATCAACTATGCCTTTATCAATGTCAAAAACAACCGGCCCGTCATCGGGGTGACCGAGCGCAATGTGGGAGACGCCTGGGCCGATTACCAACGGAGTATTTCCGCCGCCGAAAGTGTGGACGGGATTGCCGATACCTGGGACCAGCCGCTCAAAGGAAACTGGAACCAGTTGCGGAAACTGAAAGCCCAAAACCCTCACATCAAGGTTCTGGCCGCATTGGGGGGCTGGACCTGGTCGAGCGGTTTTTCCGATGCTGCGCTTCCGGAAAACCGTGAGGCGTTTGTGGCGGCGTGTATCGATCGGTTGATCCTGGGGAACCTTCCCTATGACGCCAACTCCAACACCGGGGGAGCCGGTTCGGCGGCAGGGGTCTTCGACGGCATCGACATTGACTGGGAATATCCGGTCTGCTGCGGACTGGGAAACAATTACCGGCCGGAAGACAAAGAGAATTACACGGCGCTCCTTAAGGAATTCAGGAGACAGCTGGATCAGATTGACCCGGGACTGCTGCTCACCATTGCAGCTCCGGCAGGCCCCCACAATATCGTCAACCATGAGTTTTCAGAGTTTCCCCAGTACCTGGATTTTATCAACCTCATGACCTATGACTACCACGGGTCCTGGGATGCTCAGACCGGTTTTCTGGCGCCCATGTACCGGGACCCGGACGATCCGTTCGCCCAGCCGGGCTGGTCCATGGATGAAACCGTCCAGACTTATCTGACCCAATACGGCATTCCCAAAGAGAAGCTGGTGCTGGGCCTGCCGTTCTATGGGCGCAGCTGGACGGGTGTGGCGCCCGGCCCCAACGGAGACGGGCTTTACCAGCGCGCAACGGGAGACGGCCCGGGTGAGCGTGACGAACCGGGCATGCTCAATTACAGCACGATCATGAGCCGCTACGCCCCTTCCTATTCAAAGTATTATAATAATGAAGTCAGGGAACCGTGGCTCTATGACGGCACCAATTTCATCACCTATGACGATCCCACAGCCATTGCGGAAAAAGCACAATACATTGTTCAGAAGAATCTGGCAGGGGCCATGTTCTGGAACCTCATGAGTGATATCAAGGGTAACCCCGCACCAGCTGATTCCCTGCTCTCAACGTTGTGGAATGCGCTGGGCGGCACCCTTCCCGTTTACCAGTGCGGTGACGGCATCGATAACGACGGAGACGGCCTGGTGGATCTCCAGGACCCGGGGTGCAGCAACGCCGGGGACAATGACGAAGCCGATGAAACCCCTCCCGCCACCCAGTGCAGTGACGGGGTTGACAATGACGGGGACGGGCGCATCGATTTGAAAGATCCTGACTGTATCAATGCCGAAGACAATGATGAATCCACGCCGCCGGTCTGTGGGGAGGTGACAACGGAGACGGTGATCGGTGATGACTGGGGCGACGGCTACTGTGCGGATGTGACGGTGACCAACAACACCTGCGACAAAACGATCTGGAAGGTGACAGTGGCGGTTGAAGGCACGGTGGACAACCTGTGGAACGGCCAGTATGTGCTGGGACAAAACAGCATCGAGGTGCAGGGAGACGGCTGGAATTCGGAGCTTGCGGCCGGCGCGTCCACGTCCTTCGGCTTTTGTGTGAAGAGAGACCAACCATCGGTTACCTATCAATGCAGTGATGGTATTGATAACGACAGTGATGGCCTGGTGGATCTTCAGGATCCCGGTTGTGCCAATGCCGAAGACAATGATGAGTACAATGAACCGCCCCCGACGACCCAGTGCAGTGATGGGATTGACAACGACGGAGACGGTTTGGTGGATCTCCAGGACCCGGGGTGCGCGAGTGCCGAGGATAATGACGAAACCAATGGGCCCGCCGCAGAGGTAATGGCTGAAGTGAAGATTGCCGACGACTGGGGAACAGGATACTGCGCCGATGTCACCATTAAAAACGACAGCACGGAAGATGTGGACTGGAATGTGACCCTTGATGTGGCAGGGGGCATCAAATCCCTGTGGGGGGCCCTTTATGAAAGAGAGGGGGATCGACTGACCCTGGAAGGAAAAGACTGGAACAATATTGTTCCAGCGGGAGGCAGTTTGTCATCCATCGGCTTCTGCGTTGATCGTTAGAGAATTCAAATCAAGTGATAGTTACCTGGACCTTGGGGATGAGATTGCAAAAGATCAACCTCAAGGTCCATTAATTTATTCATATATTCAATAAAAATCTATAAAATACCAAATCTAAAAAAATAGTTGCAAATACTTCATACTTATTATATGCAAGAGCTTAATATGTTAAAAACGTTTATTATGTCAAAAACGTTTAGGGCCAGCACGTCAACAGTCAACCATGAAAGGAGGAACGGATGGAGAAATTAAGGACGGTTTTTTTGGGGGTTGTGATGTTCAGCCTCCTGGCATTGATCCCCATGGGGTGCAGCGACAGCGACAGCGGGAGTCCGCCTGTTCCACCCAATGTTCCTACTAACCGTATTTATATTTTGACTGCCACGGGTGATGCGACCCTTTTCCCGGCGGTGGAGAGCAATTCATCCGGTAATGGGCAGAGCTGGGAATACACGCTCACCCTGGAAGATGTATCGGAAAATGTTTTCTGGTTTTCGGACAAGCCGGAACGAGATTCCGGAAATGAAACGGCAGCGTATTTTTTTGAAACCGTATGGCCGGAAGTCTATGTTGAAATCGCGCCAAACGCTATTCTGGAAGGAAAGATACCGGATGAGGACTTGGGCGACGGCCTGTTCCTTACCCTACGAAATCCGGTGTATGATTCGGAGATAAACCAGGTTACCTTTGATGTTACGCTCCAAAATTCCACAATGACCGACAAACATCCTCAAGACCCGGTAACATTTGAATTTGTTAAAATGATCATAAACGACAACAATGAAGATAGTCAGGTGGTTAAATGGTCTTACGGCCAGGTCGGCCCGCTGGCTACCCTGGCACCGGAAGGAACGGAGGGGAAATACATCCTTAGCTTTGAAAATATCTACCCCGAATGTTACTATATGTCCAATGCGCCTGACCGTTATTCCTTCGTTTACACCGTAGAGCTGTTGACCGAAACCTGGAATAACCATTTCGGGAGCGAGGCGCCCAACGCATCCATAACTTCCTACAATGCGGACGGGGAACTGCAAGTCAACGCCTTCACCATTGAAAACCCGGTTTATGACGGTGAAACCGGCCTGCTGACCTATACGGCAACCCTTTTGGACAATAGCGCGGAACCGGATGAATATCTCTATAATGCGACCTTGTTTATCGATGCTGCAGAAACGGATTCCTGCGGCTCAGGCTTTACCGGACGGATGGTCGTCAAAAACGGATCCCCTGACCCCGTCTGGATGGTTCCGACGTTGCCCGGTCCGCCGGGCTCACCGTCCGAAAAACAGTGGGGCTGGTGGAAAGATAAGTATGGCCTGAAATGTAAAATAAAGGGGGGCGAGCCCGGTAAAATCTTCTGTATCCCGGACAAGGGCGCGCCCAGCGGAAACTTCAAGTTTTTCATGGGCTGCGATGATTCCGGTGATAACTGCAAAATGGGGATTCCTTCGGGGGATTTGTCGAACATTGACACCCTTTTTGAACCCAGCTTCGGCTGCAAGAATAATACGGCAAATAAAGATAAAATAATCCCCGGATGCGCCTTCAACCCATCAAGCAGCTTGCCGGCCTGCAAAAAGGCTGACCCGGCAGATAGAAATGCCGATATCTGCGGTTCTCTTACCTCGAGCGATTGGGTGGATATGAGCGCAGTTAATGGCTTCACCGTACCCATGTATCTGGAGGTAACAAACGCAACCAACTGTGTAGACTCTACAGGCAAACCCAGAACAACTACGGATGGCAGTATGCTGGATGTGGCCAGCTGCGCCACTGAAGACAAAAAGTCGCTTTATTCAGACGAGAAAAAGCAGCAGGACCTGATAGACAAAGGCGTAAGCCTTCTAACCAAAGACGAAAGCGGAAATCAGCAGGGGTGTGCAGCCCCCAAATTTTGGTTCGATACCACCAGCATCGGGAATCCGGTCAACCCCGTTAAACTTATGGAGAACACGGAGCCCCCCTGGAATTCAGCCAACTGGTACGGTTGTGCGGGAGCAGCCGATGGAGGACCTGGAAACGGTGGAACTGATTGCGTGAAAGGGCCAACGGATGGTAATAAAACTTACCCCATCAGTCTGACCAATTTTGTGAAAGACCTTAAATCGATGGGATACAAAGGGTATACATGGGCGTATGATGACGGTGTAGGCCTGTTCAACTGTAACTGGGGTGGTACCGTTATGGTAACCGTCTGCCCAAATGGCGGAACCCCCTATGATACCAATACCAAGTGGGCCTACAAGAGTGGAAAATGCTCTGCCGGAAAAAAAGGAAGCTATAAGTCTCTCATCGCCTGCCAGCAGGCCAATATGCATTATAAGTGTGAAGATCAGCAAATAGACCCGGATACGGGCGGTCCCACTTATAAATACTGTATCGTGGATCCTCAAGGGACCATGACATGGGAGGCGTGTCAATCCAGTTGCAAAAATTAGAGCGGTCCAGTGGTATGGGACGAAATGCACGCATTTTTGAGTCAAACCCTTTTAACTGAAGAATGAACGAATTGTTTCAGACCTGCAGACGGCAGAATGGGATGTTAAAATCTCGTTTTGCCGGTCAGCGGGTTTGTTACGATTTGCGGGGAAAACCTCAGAAAATCGCCTTAAGGCTCTTACCGGTTGTGGAATAGAGGGGGACGTTCTTACCGTTTAAACATTTAACTATTATGAAGTAATGAAGTTTAAAAGTTGAGAATGTCCCCTATGTCCATGAGTGGACCAAATTCCAGTATGATGTGGGTTGACTGGCAGCTCCTTGGAGATGTGAGCAAAAAAAGGAAAAAAGCGGCGATTGCGGCACAGTGTTGTTATGGGAAAAGGAAATTTGAAAAACCTTAGCTTATATACGTCTTTTCCTAGCCATCAACTATTTGGCTATGTTGCCTGCAAACGGTAAGGTTTTATAAGAATTTCAGCCGATATTCCTAAACCTTTTTGAAGCTTTCTTATCATTGTGATAGACAGAGATCTTTTTTTGTTTAATATCTCTGATACTCGTGCCCTTGACCCAATAAGCGGTACTAAATCTTTACGGGATAGCCCCTGACTGTCCATTTGATGAATGATAGCTTCTACAGGATCAGGTGGAAGTATTGGATGGTGTTTTTCTTCATATGCCTCTATCAGAGTTACCAATACGTCAAGCCTATCTCCTTCTGGTGTGTCTTTTTTGGCAGTCATTAAATTTTCAGCTTCTTTCAAAGCGTCATTGTAATCAGTTTCTGTTTTAATAGGCTTGATATCCATGTAGCACCTCATATTGTTTTTGTATCAATTTTGTCATAGTTCTCGTGGCTACCGACAAAGCGTATATAAATAATACCGAAGTCGTAATTAATTGCTACCACAAGACGATAAGTGTTGCCCTTTATATTGAAAATTACACGGTTATCGGCAACAAAACTGGCATTTCTGTAATCATTTTTAATATCGTTTGAAGTTTTCCATTCTGCTGATTTTACTTTTGCGTGCCATGCTCTTAGTGGTTGTTCTGCATCGGTATGGACTTCCCAAAACTCCCTCAATATCTTTTTTGAAATTATCCTCATGTCAGAGAATATAGCTCGTTACCGTTTTGGGATCAAGTTTTATTTTGGGTTTAAATTGAAAGGTATATCTTCGAAACGTTAATGCTGAATTAAGTGCCGTTTTAGGGATATCCATAAGTTTAAAAGTTTATCAAAACAGATACAAATCCATTCTCTGCCAGGAAGATTCATGCCTTGCAAGGAAAATCGGAATCTCCCAACCCGCAGTGAGTCTGTCCGTTCAATGGGGGGGGGAAGAATCGTAAAAGAGATGGGGCACGAGCTGTACGTCCCCCCAGGCAACCATCCGCTGACGCACTGATCCCGCCTCGCATATACAATTTTATTGTGACTTTTCAGGCGTAACCGGTGTAATATCAAAGACGGGCCATGGCTTTGAAAGGCCGTTGTTTGGTTTTGGCAAAAACGCTTGAAAAAGAGAGGGATCAACATGAAAACCTGGATGAAACCGGCATTTATTTTACTGGCGGGTCTGTGCATATGGGCGGGGATTTCCGGATGTAGCGATAGCGGCAGTGTCGCCGTATCCACCGAAGCACAAACCAATCGCGTGCATCTGATCAATGCCGAGAGCGGTACCATGACCCCGGCCGCCGAAAACGGGACTTTCACCCCTGCCTCGGAAAACGAAGCGGTTACATTTGCTCTGGAAGGGGTGGATGAAACGCTTATCTGGTATCTGGACAGGCCGGGCAGGGAGGCGGGGAAATCCGATGTCAACCAACTCGTAAGCGCCTGGGATGCCTATTACGGTGAAACCCGGCCCAATGCGGTACTCTCCTATCCCATATCCGGGACCGAGGATATACAAATCATTTATCTGCTGATGGAGAAGCCGGAATACGACGCGTCCAGAAGCATCCTCGGGTTTAGCGGGCGGGTTCTGAATGCCACAATGCCTGTTTCCTCGGATAATATGGCGTTTGAAACGTGCGTATTGACTGTCCTCAACAATGTGAGTGACGTGGTGGAAGCGTCCACCATCATACAACACTCCAGGGCGGCTTTTATAGACACCACGAGCGGCGACGAATACAACGTTACATTGGAGGCCATCATTCCCCAAACGGTTTTTGTGGACAACGCCCCCGGCCGAAATTCCCATGGGGAAACAGTCGGTCCCTTCTTTGTGGATCAGTGGGAAAACCGGTTTGCGGACGGCCTGCCCAACGCCTCCCTGTATGGTGTCACGGAAAGCGGGGAGCTGGATATCTTCATCCTGACCCTTGCCAATCCGGTCATTGACCCGGAAAACAATGCCATCCGGTACACCGCCTCCTTATTGGAACGTGAAGGTGAAATTCCCGTTTCCCTGGAGGCTTCCATCCTGCTCATCGATTCGTCCGAAGGCGTTGCGGACGTCCCGGACGTTTGTAACTCAACCGGAGGGCGGACGTTTCTTGTTTCCAACAACTGCGGTGCCAAGTCCGACACCTGCACCGAAAAGAAAAGCCTGCACGTGAGCAGCGGCACGCTGCAGTTTGCGCCGAAGTGTCTTCAGGACATGTGTGCCGGGGACCCGGCCGTCACATTGAATCTTCCGGAAGGGAGCAACTATGCTTTCTGGGCGGGGGCGTACGGGTCTTCCACCCTGTGCGAAGTGGCCATCGCCAAAAGCGGGGGATGGGACGGGTACAATCTTTCTTTTAACAAGGGATTTGATATCGGTATGACCCTGGTCGCTCCGGAAGGGATGGTGGTCCCGAAAATCGTTGCCAAAACCCGCAACGCCTACAGCGCCTATCCGCTGCCGAGTACCCTGCCCGACTGCTGGGCCGCGCCCTGCACCCAACCCAACTATTCCCATCCGCCCATCCCGGGGGGCACATACCACCTGTTTTTATGCAACCAGACCGGTGAAACGGCCAGCACGCCGGGCACTTACGGGTGTGCTCTCAATGAATGCCCGCCGGGCGGTGATATGGGCCAATGCACCGACTGGACAAAGCTCCCCTGCCAGGGAACCCCCAAGCTCACAGGGGGCGACTGCGCCGAGTCTTGTCCGGGAACGTAGGGACGGCCGGAACAGAGTATTTTTTTGAGACGCCGGTTTCGATTACAAATGGACAAAATTCCAGTATGATGTTTGAGGGCCAGTAACACATCGAGAATATTAGAGATTTTCGCTTGACACCTTTTATCAGGAGGAAAAATGGGGTCACAGCTTGATTAGGGCATTAAGCCTATCCAGATGCGACACCTGCTCCACTGTTTTGTCTTTCCAGTACCTTTCGCAGGGTTACGGCCAGATCACCCCGGTTCACCGGTTTTAAAAGAAACGCATTGATCCCCTTTTTCATGGCCTTTTCTTCTGAGATGCTTGCACTGTAGCCCGTACAGAGGATGATGGGAATGTCCGGCCTGATTTTTCTGAGTTCCCGGGCCAGCCCCTCCCCGGTCATTCCGGGCATGGTCATGTCGGTGACCAGCGCGTCAAAGGTTCCGGGCGCCGACCGGAATGCCGCAAGTGCCGCCATGCTGTCGGTTTCGGCTTTAACCCGGTAGCCCAGCCCTTCCAGCACCTGCTTCTGAAAGCTGACAATCTGGGGTTCGTCGTCCACCACCAGGATATGTTCATGACCGACGGGGGGTTCATTGCCATTCAATGATTTCGAATTCCCTTCGGGCTGATCCAGGAGGGGAAGATATAGCCGGAAGACCGTTCCTTTTCCTTCGCTGCTTTCCACATCCATATGACCATTGTGGGATGTTACGATGCCGTGAACCAACGCCAGGCCCATACCCGATCCTTTGCCTGTTTTCCGGGTGGTGAAATAGGGGTCAAAAATTCGTTCCATCACGTCAGGAGCCATGCCGCACCCCGTGTCGCTGACGGTCAGCAGCACATATTTGCCTGATGTGGCCCCGGCTGCATTATCATTCACTTCCAGCTCAACCCTTTCAAGGATTACCGCCAACCGTCCCCCTGCCTTTTCCATGGCCTGAGCTGCGTTGGTGCAGAGGTTTATGATAACCTGGTGTATCTGGGTAGTGTTCCCCTCAATGATAAAATTCTTTTCAGGAATTTCTGTTTCCATCTGAACGGTGGTGGGGATGGAGGCCCGGAGCAGGGCCGTCGCTTCTTTAATCACCGTCCCCATGTCCATGGGTGCGGTTTTTTGGTCGCTTTGGCGGCTGAAGGTCAGGATCTGCCGAACCTGGTCCCGGGCCCGTATTCCGGCCATGAACACTTCGTTGAGGTTGTCGTGGAGCCCGGACCCTTTTTCCACTTCATCCAGGGACAGTTCGGTAAACCCGAGGATGGAGGACAGGATATTGTTGAAATTGTGGGCGATGCCGCCGGCCAGGGTGCCGATGGCTTCCATTTTCTGGGCCTGCCGAAGCCGTTCTTCAAGCTGTTTCATTTCGGTTACGTCGCGGCCCACTGAAATGTTTTCCATAAGGGCAGACTGTTCGTCAAGAACGGCGCGGATAGACCAGCCGAACCAGCGCCATCCCTTCACGGTCATGGCCCGCGATTCATGATAGGTGGTATGGGGCGGGTTTTTAAGGCTCGCAATGGACTCGGCCACCCGTTTCCGGTCATCTTCGTGAATCAACGGCATGAATTTTTTCCCGATGAACTCGGATTCCTTCCGGCCAAAGGTCTCGCAGTAAGAGGGGGTGACGAACAGCAAGTGCCCCTCCGGGTCAAATTTCACCACCAGATCATTCTGGTTTTCCACAATGAGCCGGTATTTCGCCTCGCTCTCTTTCAACCGTCGCTCCATGCGGGCTTTGTGAAGGCCGGTTTCCAGGGCAACCTTCAGTTCACGTTCATCAAAGGGCTTGATGATGTAGCCGAAAGGATCTGAGCGTTTTGACCGTTCGATTTTCTCGTCATCGGCGTAGGCGGTGAGGAAAATGATGGGGATGTCCGATGAAGCCCTTATCTGCTGGGCCGCTTCAACGCCGTCCATCTCCCCTTTGAGGGAAATATCCATGAGCACCAGGTCCGGTTTTTCGGCCAGTGCCCGGGCGACGGCCTGCTCCCCGGTCCGGGCGGCGGGGGAGGTTTCATATCCCAGATTTCCGAGGGCCAGTTGAATCCCCCTGGAAACAATCGTTTCGTCTTCAACCACCATGATGAGCGGTTTCGCCATTTTTTTATTTTCCCAATGGGTTATGTCTTAAATGTTACGGTAAAAACCGTGCCCCCGTCGTCTGAAATTCCCAGGCTGCCGTCCAGTTGATCTTCCACAATGTCGCGCACCAGCTGAAGCCCCAGACCCTCTGACCGGCTCAGCTGAAACCCGGCGGGCAGTCCCGCTCCGTTGTCTGCAACCCGGACCCGGATATTCCCGTCGCCCAAATCGATGACCTGAACATTCAGGTCGCCGCGGCGACCCGCGGGGAATGCATGTTTCAGGGCATTGGATATGAGTTCACTCATGACCAGGGCGAAAGGCACGGCCCGATCCAGGGAAATGAATACCGTATGGGCGTTCAATTTGAGTCGGACATGTTGAGCCGTACTGCCGTGTACCCGAAACAGGTATCCCGCCAGCCGGTCCAGATAATCTCCCAGGGCGATCCTGGCCATGTCCGCGGATTGGTAAAGAGATTCGTGCGTCAGGGCCATGGCCTTGACCCGGTCACGGGCTTCGTTGAAGACCTTCCGGGCTTCCGGGTCTTGAATGCGGTCCCCCTGGAGCTGCAGCAGGCTGGAAATGACCTGCATGTTGTTTTTTACCCGGTGATGAACCTCCTGGAGCAGCACCTCTTTTTCCGCCAGGCTGGCGCGTTGTTGTTGATCCATTTCCCTGAGATCTCGAATGGTGTGGACCAGTTTTTCCGTCATGGCATTGAAGGAGAGGGCAAGCTCCCTCATCTCATCATTGGAAGCGCTTCGTCTCCGGCCTTTTCCCAGCATGATACGGTGGTCCATATCCCCCTTTTCGATACGGTTTGCGCCTTCCACCACGACCTTCAACGGGCGTGTGATCCTCCGGATCATGGTGTAAGAGCCGCTGGTAATGAGCAGGAATATGATCAGGACGCCGATGATGAGCGTGAGGTCGTTTTGCCGGTGGAGGGCTTCCAGACGGTCCACGGCCCTTTCGGAGAAATCGAAGCCATCCGACAGGATGCGGTTGCAGTCCAGACGGATCCTGCCGATGATCCGCTCCTCCAACGCCAGGGCGTGGACCATCTCTTTTTTCGTTCCGTCTTCTTCGGTCAACCGGCGCCTTTGATCCATGATGGCTTCCAAGGCCAGAAACGACCGGCGCAGGGACTCCAGGTTCGGTTGGATCGAGCTGTACAGGTCCGGCGCCTTTTTTGCCGTCATCCGCACGATCTCTTTATGTTTCAAAAGCCACTGCTGAAAGTTTCGCTTGTACTGGTATGCCAGATATTCATCGGTCACCAGGACCAGTTCCGCGATTTTACGGTCCAGGCGGTTGGCCACCTGGGTTTTCTGGACTTCTTCCTGCATCTGCCGGGAAAAATAAAAAACCACAATCACCAGGCAGCCAACCAGTGCCATGGTCGTCAGGGCGTTCAGGTAAAGCCGGGTTTTGATCTTCATGGAATCGCACTCACTTAATCACGGAAACCGCAGCCGGCTTCACTTCCTTCAGGGGTGCCGGCTCAATGACTTCAAGATAATTGGGGACTTTGGTTTTCTTTGTATATCCGTAGCGGATCAGCCAGCGGGCCTGGTCTTCCAGGTCGCTCAGGAGGGCCTGGTCCAGGCTCAGGCTCCATGCCATTTTTTCGAAAAGCCGGGAAACGATTTCCGGATCCACGCCCCCCACCTTTGCATGGATTTGAGCTGCCTTTTCCCGATTTTCCGCAATGTACTGCTCCCCCCGGGCCAACCCTTTCAGGTATCGCTTCAGGATATCCGGATGTTCCCCGGCGAATTCCCTTTTCGCCACAATCAGCCAGGAGCCCGGCACAATGTTTTCACTGGCCAGTACAACGGCGTTGTTTCCCAGGCGCTTCTGGGCCAGAAGGGGGAAGGGGGACCAGCAGAACATGGCATCCACATCCCCCTTTACAATCGCCTCCACCATGGCGGGGGCATCCATGTGGACAATCTCCACCCGGGAAGGGTCGATGCCGTTATGGAGAAAATAGGAGTCCATGAAAAATTCCCCCGAAGTCCCTTTGGTGACCGCCACTTTCTTTCCCATGAAATCCGAGGGTTTTTCGATTCCCCGATCCTTGCGGGCCACGGCAAAGTGGATTTTGGAATGGTTGATCTTGCCGATCACAACAAAATCGCCCCGGTCAAAACTGGCGTAAACAATGGGCGTGGCCATGACGTGAATGATGTCGGCCTTTCCATCAAAGAGTTGTTTGAGGGAGGTCTTGCCGTCGGGATTGATGGCCAGATCCACATCCAGGCCCTGCTCCTTGAAATACCCCCTGTCCCAGGCCACATGGGTGGGCGCCTCCACGATGGCGGGAACGGACCCCACCCTGATGTTCCGCAACGTTTCGGGAACGGCCGGTTTCTCTTTATCGCAGCCCATCAACAGGTATGCTGCCACCACAATAAAAACCGGGATCAAAGATCTGGGTCTGATTTCCATGACGGTCCTCCTATCGAATGATGAGCACGTCATCCGGTCTGACACTTTCCAGTGCATCCATACAGATAAAATCCAGAAAATTGGGGACTTCCTTTACGTCGGAAAGTCCGTTCCGAATGGCCCATTGGCACTGGGCCTCCAGAGCGGACAGAAGTGTTTGATCCAGGGTTATTTTGAATCGGTAGGTGCTGCTCAACTCATGTAGCAGATCTTTTCGGATTCCAAGATGTAGGGCCACAATGGCTTGCGATGCTCCCGGGTCCTTTTGAATAAACGCCGAGGCGTTTACAAGCGCCCTCAGAACCCGCCGGACGATTTCCGGGTGGTCGGCTTGATAATCGCGCCGCGCAGCCATCACAAAAGAGGGCGAATAGAGCCCCTGTGCATCGAATGTGATGCCGCGCTCGCCCAGCGCCTTTTGGGCTTTGGCGTTTTGGGGGTTCCAGGTGGCGATGGCATCCACTTCTCCGTTCATGAGCGCATCAAACATTTTTTTGGGCTTGATGTTTACAGTGTGGATTTCATCCCGGGAGACCTTGTTCAGGAGCAGAACCGTATCCAGGAAGTATTCCCCGTTGGTTTTGAGTGTGACCCCTATGCGCTTCCCTTTCAGGTCTTTGGCCGAAGCGATGCCCCTGTCTCTGCGTCCCACCACGCCCAGGTGTTTTTCCCCGGTGATCATGGTGGCCAGGATGCAGATTTTCCCGCCCTTGAGCACCGCGTGCATGAATGGGGTTTCCGATGCGGTGGCCAGATCCACCTTGCCGTCCATGAGTGCTTTGAGCGTGGCGCTGCCATGGGGATACGATTCCAGGACCACGTCCAACCCCTCAGCCTTGAAATACCCCTTGTCGAGGGCCACGTAGATGGTATAGCCGGTAAAGGAAGGGTTGACGGCGGCGATGGTCAGTTTCCGGAGATCATCCTTCGGGGGTTCGGAGGATGGTTTGCAGGACATGAGGAAGAGCCCTGCTGACATGACGAAAAGGGCCAGTACGGTCCTTATGGGGAATTGCCGGTTCATTTAAACCTCCCGTCTGCTGTTCGGGCCAACGAGAGACCCCGTTGGTGAGGGGGATTGTTGCCGGACCTTCCGGTAGCGAGGGCGTCCGGACCGCCTTCATGGCACAGAATACATGGTGGTTTTTTAGCTGTCAAGACAGTCTGTAGAACAAATCTATCTTGCTGACAAAATTCCCCGGCCGGAATATATTTGATATCATGGCAACTACAATGTATTATTCATAATCGCAATTATTTGCCGTGGGCAAAAGAGATGAGCCGCTCGCTCAGAATTTGGCTCACAATCGTCATGTGGATTCCTCAGCGTATGCTGGGTAAATAAGCGCCTGCATTAAGACCCATAAGCACCGCGTAGGCGCCATACGTCTTTATCATTTTTTCAAACAACAACCCCAAAGAAAGGAGATTTGAAGATGACGACAATCGACACGATGGAGAAAAAACCTCTTTGGTTGTCAATGGAGGAGTGTATTTCCAAGCTCTCTTCGGAAGACCTGTCGGAAAACAACCGGGAACAAACGATTCACCGCATTGGCAAAGAACTTGACGATACGGGTTATAATGTTTCTAACCATGGCGGCAATTTTCTTCAGCTACGATGGGCAATTGATGAAAGGCTCTCAGTGGGCAGACCCTTCATGAAGGATTTCATGGATGCCCTTGAAGCACTCACCCTGGAGGATCTGGCTGATTCTGAACCGGCAAACGCCAAACTCGTTCGTGATGTTGGCGACGCGTGGCCGAAAATCAAGGGTTCGGAACGTAGAGCGGATGTGCTTCGGATTGTCGAGAAGACAAAACTTGACCTGCTCATTGCCAAGGCGAAGGGCCTTTCCGGCGATGCGGGCATCCGGTTACTCATTGAAGAAGAAATTGCTTCAGAGGTTATCGTGGAAGGCCTTGACATTACGACGGAGAAACTGGAACAGGTAAACGCCGACATTGAAAAGGGACTTGCAGAGAGGGAAAGGGTCAAAACACTGCTCGAGGCCGTGGAAAATAAGACCAAGGAAGAAAGAGTAAAGCATTTACTTGACAATACTATCTCGGACGCGCTGATCATAGAGTTGGCCAAAGTCGATGCGGGTGCCCTTGTGGACATCAAAAAGTCCATAGAAGCGGAGCTTAAGGAAAAACAAAGGCTGGCGGAGGAAGAAGCCGCAAAGAAAAAAGCAGAGGCAGCCGGACCCGCTATGGAAGATATTGATCCGGAAGAGATGCTCGAGTACATTGAGTCCATCCGTGAGATTCTTGAATTCAGCGACCAGGAGAAGGACATCAGAATTATGTGTGAGCAGAGCTCTATCCCCACAAGCCTTGTCGACGTTGCCGTTTCCGATCCCGATAGGCTGGATGAACTCGAAAAAGAGGCGGAAGGGTAAACAGATACCCTGAAAGGGATTGCCGGCCCGGAGGTCCCGGGCCGGCGTTTCGCTCTGATTGAGAATCTACCCCTACAGTTGTCTCCTTTGTCGGCAGCGGCGCCTATTTCGAGATATCAAAAAATAATCAAAAGCGCCGGTGGGCTGCGTGCTCGGTTTCATGCGCCCGCAAAAACCGGCAAATTATAGGTAAAGACAGGTGGGACTCAACCATGAGCATTAAACAAGATACAAATAAAAACGACAACATTCATCACCTTTTACAGTTGGGATGGGCGTCCTGTTTTCAGACACAGCTGGAACACTTTTCAAACGAATCCTTTATCCCCGCCAGAGTGGTCGGGGTAAGAAAAAACAGCTTTCGAACAAGCAACGGCAAAAGCGAATGGCTTGCCACCCTGGCCGGAAGGCTCAAACACGACGCCGACGGCATGTATCCCGTCACAGGGGATTGGGTCCTCATGACCGATGCTGTGATTTCCAGGGTGCTGGTACGAAAGAATGCATTATCCAGAGGCGCTTCAGGCACACATAACAAACAGGATGCACAGCCGCAAAAGGGACAGGTCATTGCAGCGAACCTTGATACCGTATTTATTGTTTCCGGTCTTGACCGGGATTTTAACCTGCGCCGCATAGAGCGGTACTTGACCCTGGTCTACAATTGCGGTCTGAATCCTGTCGTCATTCTGACAAAAGCAGATCTTCACCAGGATCCGGAGCATTTCGTCAGCGAAGTAGAGGCTGTGGCGTTGGGCGTTCCCATACACCTGGTTTCGGCATCAGATGACACAGGCGTGGCCTCTCTGGAACCGTATCTGTCTCCGGGCCGGACCACTACCATGGTGGGGTCTTCCGGTGCGGGAAAATCCACCCTGGTGAACCGTCTTTATGGTAAAACCGTACAGCTTATCGGTTCCATAAGCACCCATGTGGGAAAGGGTAAACACACGACCACCTCCCGGGATCTGATCATGATGCCCAAGGGGGGAATGGTGATCGACAACCCCGGCATCCGGGAAATTGCCTTCTGGGAAGTTGATAAAGGGATCGAAGCCGCGTTTCCTGAGATTGAAAAGCATGGTCTGGGATGCCGTTTTACAAACTGCAGCCATACCCACGAGCCCGGTTGCCGGGTCCTTGGGGCAGTCCATGAAGGTGAAGTCTCAAGGGACAGGCTGGAAAACTACCGGAAAATGAAACGTGAACTGGAATATCTGTCCCATCGCCAGCACAAAAGTGCAGACCGTGTGGAAAAGGAGCGCTGGAAAGAGGTCGCCTTGAAAATTAAAGCCATGAAAAAAAGGATTTAAGGAATGCTTAATAACCATAACCGCCGGTCTTAATTTTTATCAGCTTGCCGTTTCGAAAAGTGAGATATCGGATAAATTGTGTTGGGCCTAAGTTGTAAGTCCAAACTTCAATCCGATTTTCGCTGATGACATAGTTGTATCCCTCCTGATCTTCCGGATATCTGGTTCTATAGTTTGTGGCCAATCTCTCCGTCCTTTTCTCTGTATTACTGGGTTGTCCGCATTGGTGAAGAACATAATCCTGCATGTTCCCAACATCGATAATTCTTCCACCACACCGAAAACCGGACCCGCACATGGCGGAAAATGGATCGGCGAATATCAAAAACAAAAAGATGAAGGCAGAGCAGACAAAGTGCTTATTTTTCATAATCAATAATACCTCCCCTGATTTTACAAAATGGCACTCATCCGGGCTGATTGTCCAGATCTTTCAGATATGCCTCCCATTCCAGGGGAAGCAGATACCTCTTATTATTGTTGCACTCCTTACAGGCGGCAACCACGTTTCCTTTTTTGCTTTTACCGCCTCGAATCAACGGCACCACATGGTCCATGGTCAGGTTTTCACGACCTACCATCCGCCTGCAATAGTAGCATTCACCCTTTTGTACTCGGGTATACCACCAGTTGGTGCGCCTGAGACGCCGGGCCTTTTCTTTTTCACGCCTGATCTCCTTTTCATGGACCCCGCCTGAATCAAATGACATGTGAAAACCTCCCGGGCGCTATTGATATTTTTTTTCCAGGTTTCGCATAATCTTTTTTAATCGTTCATCATCCGGTTTCCCCTGGTTTACGGGAGGTCCCGGCGGGGGTGCAGACCGCTCGATTTTTCTTTCAGAAAAGGACGTCTGTATGGGAGCGTTCGCCGTCAGATTCAAGATATGATATACTTCTATGGGAGCGTCTTCCAGGGCATATTCGATTTCATAGGGATACCACCCGGCATCATTCTTCCGGTAGTCCCTGAAATGGACCGTCACCAGTCTGCCTTCCGGATCCCCCGGAAGCATATAAGACAAAAGCAGGGGGAAAAATCGTTTCTTGTCCACCAGAAGTTTTGGACCTTTCCGGTCCCGAGCGCCCACCCGGTAGGCCACAACACCCTCGCAACGGTCATACCCCAAATCCCAGATCTGGATACCCAGTTGGGACAAAAAAGCGGATATTTCGCCTTTGGGATTGGCCATCAAAAGCCATCGGTATGCCGCATCCGGATTCGTTTGCCGTATGGTTTGGACAGGCAACTTTTCCGCTTTTACTTCCTCATTTTGAGAAAGGGCAATGGTTTTTGGCGCACTTGCCCCGGCCTTCGGGAGACGGGGTGCGGCCATCTCCATGGTGCGTTCATATCGAGGTGTTTTGAGCCACACTTTTTCCCTGAAAACCCTTTCCCGAAGAGGATCCCGGGACTGGATGACATGGGTGGCCTGTTCGATGATCAAGGTATTCAGGGTCGCAAACCTTTTTCGAACCTTTTGGAGTATCTGTTCCAAAGGCATGACATAGGCACAGACTTCACCGATCATCAGGCATAAAAACATACAACACATAAATATAATTTTGACAGTCTTCATTCTTTTTCCCAAACCCAATCCTCTATTCAAATACCAAACGCTATTTCTATCACAGGGAGGTACCCATAGCCCCCACCCGGTGGCGGCCTCTCATCATGGAACTATATCACAGCCTCTTTTGAAGACCCAATCAAAATCTCCCGGAATTGTTTGTGCTTGTCAAAAAAGCATATCGCTGATACCTTACTACAAAAAAATCAGGGCAGGTTATTTATGACAACAGAACAAAAAATTGTTAGTGAAAAAGAGTTTACCAACATTCTGGAACCCTTTGCCAGACCGCTTCTTTCCCTGTCTCACCATGGAGATGTAACGGCGAACAACAAGAATTCCAAACGCCTGCACATGGGCTTTCTGGCCAATGTGATTAAATATGCCTCCGATACGGAACATCTGCTGGACCGATATCGGGCTCGGTACAACCTGAACTGGATTTATTTCCGTGAACTCACCGCAAGCGCCAAGAATTTCGGCAAAGCCTCTTTTCTTCTTGAGGAACTCAAAAAGAATTTCAACCGGGAATCTGTGATCATTGAGGAGAAAGAAAACTTTGTTCGAAAAGCGGAATCAGCCGCCCTTTTTTTAAATGAAGTTATTGTCGCCATTCTTTTGGAATTGCAGGAAGAAGCGCGAAGGTTGGGGTTGTCGACTCCGGAAGAAAACCCCCTTTCCACTTATGGCGTGAGGCTTGAAGAGGAGGTAATTCTTCCCCATACCATCGAAGAATCGGCTGATTCGGAAATCGCCTTAACCACCCAGAAAATTCTTCATCGATGCGTGGCATATGAAGAAGACGTCCGTTTTCTCGAAAGGGTCATCCAATCAAAGGCCCATGGCCTGGCCTCTCAAATTCCCCGCCATATTAACGAAGGAAAACTGAGGCGCCTGGGTACCCGCCTGCACAACCTGGTGTCATGGTACGATTCATATGTGGTGAACCACAGCATTGAAAGGGAGTTCCCGGAACTTAAAAAGATGCGTGAGAGCTTTTCCGTACAACTGAACCTTTCCAAAATAGGGACGATCCTGGCCCATTATTTTGAAAGGCATCTCATGCTGCCGTCGCCGGTTGTGCACAAGCTGAAGGATTTGGTGCCCGTTGCCAAGCTGCTGGAAGACGGACTCTTTTTCACCCTTGACTACCAGGTGAAGTGCTTTCATTCCGCGCGGCAGTTTGCCGAAGCCGTTTTACCCAGTATGCTGGAAGAAGTCGCCTATGACCTTCCCGTACCCCGAAGCCTCGGGTTCCACGCCCGTCCTTCAACCCTTGTGGTCAAGGTGGTTCAACATCACGGGGCAGCAGTAAAGATGATGGCGGACGACCAGGCTTTCGATGCGGGGAGCATTCTGGAGTTGCTGAGCGCCGGCGGATATGTGGTGACCAAAAGGCTGGATCATGTCCGGTTCAGTGGGGATAAACGTGCACTGGACGATCTCAAAATTCTGGCTGAACACAATTACGGAGAGACGGAAAACGGCAAAGATACGCCACTTCCCGAAGTCCTTTCTTATTTGAGATAAAGGATATCCTAATCGTTCACAGGGTGCAGTTGTCAGGGTGCAGAAAACCAGCATGTTTCAGCCAATTCTTTTCAAATATTGTCGCTCAACCGTACTCCCCTTTTGCATACATTTAACCCTTTGAATTACATCCTGCACCCTGACAACTGTCCCCTGCACCCTTTGAACGGTTACAGGATATCATGGTGGTGAGGTAAATCTCCATAACAGGGGAGCCCACACAAAGAACCGGTATTTTTTACCGCAGCCATCACAGCCCGTTCCATGGCGCTTGCCGCCAGAAAACCCACCACACTCAGATCCGCCCGGATATCCCCGGTAGATATGGCAAAGACCGTATCTCCGTCATACATGGTGTGGGCCGGCCGAATGGTCCGGGCATAACCGTTCTGGGCCATTGATGCCAGCTTTGTGGCTTCGGTTTTGGTGAACCGTCCATTGGTGGCAATCACCCCGATGGTGGTATTGCCGCTGAAAAGATTCTTTTTGTTGGAAAAGGCGTTGAGCATAATCGCTTCGGTATCCTCAACGGTTTTCATATCTTCTGCGAGGGGGCCGGCCAGCCTTTCCCCCGTATGGGGATCTATCACATGGCCCAGGCAGTTCACCGAAACGAGGGCGCCCACTTTCAGGTTTTTTTCTGCCAGAGCATAGCTTCCCAGACCGCTCTTCATGGCCCGATCCATGCCGTAAATTTTCCCCACGCTGGCACCGGCGCCCGCTCCCACATTGCCCTGGGCTGAATCGCCGGTTTCCGCGTTTATGCACGCCTTATACCCCATCTCCCGGTCAGGTCGAATTTTGTGATCACCCAGCGCCAGGTCAAAAAGCACGGCCCCGCACACAACGGGCACCCGGGTCACCTGAACGTCAAAACCAATCTCCCTTTCCTCCAGATATTGCATGATGCCTGCTCCGGCATCCAGTCCGAAAGCGCTTCCCCCGGCCAGAAAAACCCCATGGGCTTCCTGTATCAGATTGACCGGGTCGAGCAGGTCCGTCTCCCGGGTCCCCGGCGCCCCGCCCCGCACATCCACACCCGTTGCGGCCCCCGTTTTGCTGATGATAACGGTAACACCGGTGGGACCCGACAGGTTCTGAGCATGGCCCACCTGCAAACCTTCAATTTCAGTGAATGGAATTTCTTTCATCTCTATACCTCACGCGGGATTTTCTTTTGAATTCGGCCCAATTAATGACCGCATCAGATGTCATTAAATATAACATGCCGAGATATTGCGGTTCAAGAGAATTGCCGATGTTTTGGCGCCACTGCAATTTATAGCGTTCGTTGAATTTTCCAGCTTTGTTTATTGCTATTGCGTTGAAGCATGTTTAAATTATAAAGCTAAAGACTGGATATTGATACGGCGGGGGTTGAATCGGAGTAGGAATCGGCCAGGGAGTCCGAGAATGAAGGAAAAAGGGAATAAGAATGCTTATCCATCCCATATGGGGTTTATTCTGATCGGTGTTGGGCTTGGTGCAGTCTTCTGGCTGATAGAGGCGGCAGTGCACGTGCTCGTGTTCTGTGATGTGGGATTTTTTGAACAGGTTTTCAGGCCGGAACCCCATGAGGTCTGGATGCGCTTGACGATTGTGGCCATGTTTATCGGGTTTGGGATTTATTCCCAATGGATTGTTACGGCTCGCCGGCGCGCCGAAAGGGCAGCGATACGCGCCAATACAGAGCTTACACAGATATTTGATACGGCGGCCGATGCCATGCGAGTGGTAGACAGGGACTTTAATATAACTCGCGTGAATGATACCTTTGCGGCACTTTCAGGGATGGCTAAGGAAGAAGCAATCGGCAAGAAATGCCATGAGGTATTTTGGGGTCCTTTATGTCATACGAAACATTGTCCGTTGACCCGCATTCTCGGTAATGTGGATTGCGTGGAATGTGATTCGGAAAAAGTGCGAAAAGACGGTGTTAAAATCCCCTGCATTGTTACCGCGACGCCGTTTAGAGGGCCTGAGGGAGAACTCCTTGGCATTGTTGAGGATTTTAAAGATATTTCAGAACGAAAAAAATCAGAACAGGCGCTTATGCAGTCGCACGGACGGTTGCGCGACTTGGCGTCACACCTCCAGGTTGTCCGGGAAGAAGAAAGGGCCCTCATTGCTCGCGAGATTCACGACGAGTTAGGCCAGGCATTGACAGCCCTGAAGATGGACGTACACTGGCTACGTCAACGGTTACCCGGGGCGCAACAACCGTTGATTGACAAGACCAACGTTATGTCAAGGCTCATCGACAGAACTGTTCAATCAGTGAGAAGGATTAATGCAGAATTGAGACCGGGATTGCTGGATGATTTCGGTCTTTCGGCAGCCATAGAGTGGGAGGCTAGAGAATTCTCAAAAAGGACGGACATTGAATGTGAAATCCTGTCAGATCCCAAAGACATGGTTTTATTTCAGGGACTTTCAACGGCAATTTTTCGCATATTGCAGGAAACCCTCACCAATATTACACGCCACGCAAATGCGACGAAGGTCCGGATCAACCTTACGAAGAACACGGACAGCTTGGAGATGCGTGTCAGCGACAATGGGAAAGGGATTGAAGACCAGGAGATCCTGGCGCCCAAATCATTCGGGATTATAGGAATGCGGGAACGGGTGCATTATCTGGGCGGTAGCTTCAGCATCAGTGGGGGCAGTGGCGGGACCACTGTGGAGGTAACCATCCCTATGGGCCCAAAAGGAGACGTTGATGATAAAGATACTCATCGCGGATGACCATGCCATAGTCCGTGCAGGCCTGAAACAAATTGTGGCGGATACTTCCGACATGGTTGTTGCCGGGGAAGCGGTGGATGGCCAGGAAGTTTTGGAGCAGGTCCGAAAAGAGGATTGGGACCTGATTCTCCTGGACATTTCCATGCCCGGCAGAGGCGGAATTGATACCTTGAAGGAGTTGAAGATTGAAAAACCGACTCTCCCCGTTCTTGTACTCAGCATGTACCCTGAAGAGCAGTATGCAGTGCGTGCATTGAAGGCGGGGGCATCCGGGTATTTAACCAAGGAGAGCGCTCCCGAACAGTTAATCGAGGCCATACGAAAGGTTTCCCAAGGGGGAAAATACATCAGCGCATCCCTCGCTGAAAGCCTGGCCTTCCATGTGGGGGCGAATTCCGAAAAGCCGCTCCATGAGACCCTTTCCAATCGCGAATATCAGGTGATGCTCATGATTGCCTCGGGAAAAACCGTAAAAGAGATTGCAAACGAGCTGTCACTCAGTGTTAAAACCATCAGCACCCATCGTGTGCGTGCCCTGGGAAAAATGGGAATGAAAAACAACGCTGAAATAACCTATTACGCCATAAAACATGAGCTGGTGAAATAGGGTCTTGGGAAAATCTACCCAAGTTGTCTTCAAAACTGCCTGCCTGTAGGACAAACACTGACAAGAAAAAGGGCCTCCGTCCGATTTACATCGGTTTTAGAAAGGATATAATGTCGATCATGAAATAAGTTCCGTAGAGGCTTATCAATAACCTTCAAGATCTTGAGAGGAGAAAAAAATGATACTCAATAAAGCGAAAACCCTTTGTTTGCCCGTGTTGTGTTGCATGGCTCTTGCCTTGGTTTTTTTCCAGGCGCCTGCTACATGTTATGGCTACGACATCGAGATTGATGTTTCTCCGAATGTCCTCAACATTCAGAGTAAGAGCATTGTTGTTACTGTTCATACGGACATCGCCTATAGTCTAGTGGTTGGATCGACCGTATTTCTCAATGGTGTTCCAATCAACTCCTGGAAATCAGATGACCGTGGTAACTTTGTTGCCAAGTTCTTGTCAGATGAAGTAAAAGAATTGGACGGATTGATCATAGGCGACTATAATATACTGACATTAAATGGATTCACTACTGGTGAAGAGGCATTTATAGGAACCCAGGAAGTCCTGGTGATAGACAACGTCCCAGTAGGAGCAGGGAAAAAATAGAAAGTGAAATCTGATGGGGGAACGTTTCAGTTCCCCCATTTCTTATTATCAAATTGCTATAAACCCACCGGTCCCATCACCTATGACTTCTCAACCTTGACTCACCCCGGCACCCACCATTAACACTTGATCCCATAGTGAGAATTGTCTTGCGTCGGGTAGTCCTTGTGACGTTTAAGCTCACTGTGCTACAATACTTTCGAAAACGGCATCAATCAGACCCACCGCGAATGGGTAGTAGCGCTTATGTTTCGTCGAATCCTTAAATGGGTGTTGTGGATAACAGGCCTCCTGCTGGCAATGCTGATCCTTGTGGCGGCCGGGCTGTTCTTCACGCCGAACATGGTTTCCACCGACTGGTTTCGCCACCAGTTTGAAACCCGAGCCTCCAAATCCCTTCACCGGTCCATTACCGTCCAGGATCTTCAATGGAGCTGGAAAGAGGGGATCAGAATAGAGGGGCTTGAGGCGGCCGATGACCCCGAATATGTCAAAGGACCCATTCTGTCTGTCGATCACCTCCTTTTTTCCTTTGATTTTGAACTGGGCCCCAAACGCCTATCTGTCGATCTGGAAGTGGATGGGCTCAAAGGGAATCTGATCCGCGAAAAAGACGGCCGCAACAATCTGGAGGCATGGCTCGCTCAGCTGAAACCCCCGCGGGAACCCGCCAAACCTACCAAACCCACCCAACACGCGCCAGAGGAAAAAGAGGTCGTAACCCCCTTTATCCTGCCAGGGGACCTAACAGCACAAATTAAATTAATCCATGCCCAACTCCAAGTTGAAGACCGGATGGAGAACCGTATACTCGAAATTCATGACGGGACTTTCAATCTGGATATGCCCTCTCTTCTTTCAAAACCTGTGAACCTTAACATCAGCTCCCGTCAGTCCATGAATGGAAAGGTTCTGCCGCCCCTGGACTTAGCCGTCCATGTGGATCGCCTGGCGGATAAGACCGGGGGCCTGAATCCTCGGGCCGCCATGCTCAAAATCAACGGTGAACTTCCCGGGCTTCATGTGGCATTAAAGGGCGCCGTGGCAAAAGGCGCCCTGGCGCAAAAAGGCCTGGAAGGACAAGTGAAAATTGATCTTGCCCCCCTGGCGGAAGCCGTTCAACCCTTTTTGCCCACCGCCCTTCCGGAACTCTCCGGTGAGATGCTGCTTCAAACAAACGTACAACGCCAAACAAACGAAATGATCATTTTTGATCTCCGCCTGGTTTGTAAAAATATCCTGGCTTCGGGAGGGCCACTGAAGGAAAAGGTGATTGGTCCCTTTTCCATCACCATAACCCAAAAGGGCAGCGCCGAACTTCCCGACAAAATTGTGAACCTGGATAGCGGTGAAATCCGTCTCATGGAAAAAAGCGGTTTGTCCTTTAAAGGCCGTGTGAAGATGGAAGAAGAAACCGGGGCGACCGTCAAGCTGACCTTGAACAGAGTTTCCCTGTATCTGGATGAAATACAAGATCTGGCCAAGGGATTCATCCCTGAGGGTATTGAATTAAAGGGGATGAACAATTCTCAAAAGCCTGATTTCAAAATTAAAGAGGTGCAATTAACCGGCGCCCTTCCTGATGGTGCAGTGAACCTGTCCGTACAGGATATGGTTTTGAACCTGCCCAACCTGCAGCTGGCACTTTCAGAAGACCATCTGAAAGCTGAAGATCTGACCCTTCTGGTACCCCATACGGTGATTCAGCTGAAAAACCGGTTTCCCAAGGCCCTGGAAATGCGCCTGAACCTGGATGCAAAAAATATTCGCATAAGAGGAAAACAGTCTGTTCAAGTGGGTGAATGCCGAATATCATCCCTGAATGTGGCCATCAAAGACCTGGCATCTTCTCCTGAGGCCCTGTGGGGCATGGCCGGCCGAATCACCCTTGAGGAGTCCGGCTTTTTAAGCGGCATCCGCCTGCCGCCCCACAATGATGGCACGAACCATTTGTCCCACGGGTTTAAAGCCCATATTGAACTGCCTTCAGCGCCCAGAGCCAGGGTGATTTTTGCAGAAGCCGATCTCGCAGCAGCCCCTTTGAAAATCTCCGCAATCCTGCCCCGTCCCCTGAAAGAAGGCGTGACCCTAAACGGCCGTTTAAAGGACGTGCTGATCACCCGGATCAATCCCCTCAGGCTGGATGTGGGGCACCTGGAAGCGGACATGCGATCAGGGGATTTTCTGGAACTTCACGTGCAAGGCGCGGCTTTGGATTCAGGGATGAAGGCATTTCGGACAGAGGGGAGTATCAGCGTAGATCTCGATCAGGCCTTGAAACTCGCCCCGGCCGGGTTAGCCCCCGAAGGGCAGTTTACCGGGCGCATGGAGACCCAGTGGCAGCTTCAAGGCAGAAGGCCCACCGACAAAGAGATTGCCGGATTGACCGATAACACCCTGTCCCTTGAAAAACGGCTGCAACACGGGAGCTTTCTGGAAAAACTGGATCTTGAAACACAACTCAAGAATATGGCAGTGACACTTCCCCTCGATTCCGGTGAAACGCTCTTGGTCCAGGGGATCCATTCCGTAAGCCCTTTTAAAATCAACACCGCCAATGGTCTGGCATCGGTTTCCATCCTGGGGGAACTCAAGGTCGATAGAATCAATGCCCTTCCTCTTTTAGGAAAACTGAAAGCCCCGCTGTCAGCCGCTCTTTCATTTAACGCCGTGAGCCGGGATCTCAATTCCCTGGAGTTGCGGGAAACCCTTCAACTGGCGCCCCTGGCCGTGGAGCAAACCCTTGAACTATCCCTGAACAAGCTGAATCGCCTGTTGAGACAAAAAGACAAACCGGACCTTTCAACCCTTCTGAAGATTCTGGAAGCGAGAATCAACGCCGGCATCATTATAGACACAGGGCCCGGGTTGGCCCCATTCACCCAGGGGTTGACCCTTGAAGGTCCCTTGAAAGGGCGCCTGGCGTTACAATTGCGCGGTGGAAAATCAGTTTCGGTCAAAACATATTTTGAAAGTGAAGGCATTAATGCGGCGTTACCTTCAAAATTCACCATCGACAATTTAAAGACCCACCTTCAATTTGAAAAAACCTATGGACTTGCCTTCGGTCCCCTGAAAACCGGAAACCAAAAACCCTCAAAGGCCCTCTCCTTAAAGGTGCTTCAGCCCGACAAATCGTCGCGCCTGAAATCTTTTGCTAACAACCCTCTTTCCCAAAGACTGGTGGGGGATCTTCGAGGCCGCCTGTCCAAAACGCCCACCCTGTCTTTTACAACAGCCCAGGTGGAAAAGGGGCCATTTCCCATCCTGCTCAAAAATGCCCGGATGCAGATGCGGTTCAGGCAATCTCTTCCTTCCATCGATTATTTCCAGATGGATATCATGGGAGGGACATTGCTGGGGGATCTGCGCATTCTCGATCACCACGATCGGTACCACCTTCAGATGAACGGGGCCTTTTCCGGTCTGGACGCGGACCGGCTCCTTCAAAGAGGGAATGCCGGAGGTCCGCGAGATCAGAATATCATCAATGAGGACACCCAGATTTCGGGGCGCATGTCGCTCCAGGTTCCCATAACCGCCAGCGCCCGGACCGTCATGGACAACCTGGACGCGGTATTTCGCCTGACCCACATCGGGGCCCGAACCCTGGAGCGGCTCCTCTACGCCATGGACCCCCATGAAAACAATGAGAGCATTGTGCAACAACGGGCCCTGCTGAAAAAAGGAACCCCCCGGTGGATCGAGGTGGTTATCAAGCATGGCAACCTCTCTTTAACGGGTGAGGTTATGGTGGGCGGAACAAACATCCGTCTGCCGGCCATCAAACGCTTGAACCTGGCTTCTCTGCCCATTCAAAAGCGAATTCAAAACCTGGCCGGCCGCCTGGTTCCCCTTTTAAACGGCCTGAAAATCCTTTCCGCCGACACACTTCGCGTGGAGCGCGGCGGCGCCATCGATTTTACGGAGGACGGAAAATGAAAAAATTCTCTTTTTTAAGGGATGTGTTTCTGGTCGTGATGCTGTCGGCTTCATCCGGCTGTACCCTGGCCAAGGTGGACGTCAATGTGGTGAGCGAACGTACGGCACTTGAAAACCAGGTCCTGGGTTCCTACAACGCCCTTTCGGACGACGTCCTCCTGGTGGCTTCGGTCAGGGGTGTTGACCCGACTGGGAAAATCAAAACGGCGCCTCGAAAAAGCCGGGAACACCAAAACGCCGTTATGGCCATAGAAACCCTGGCGTTTCATGAAGACGATGTGGATGCGTTCAAGCGCCTGGGATGGGTGGGTGAAAACAACCTTGGGTTGCTCGCAACATTCCCCATGAACAAGGAAAATGCGCCCGACGATCTTCAAGCTTTTGCAGCCCGGTATCCACAGGATGAGTTCCTCTCGGTGGTGAAACAGGTGAACCTGTCCCGGGAAGTGGTCATGATGCGGGTGGTTGAAACCAATGCGGATTTCACGGAAAAAGACCTGCCTCGAATCAAAAGGGTATTTGCGAAGCTCAACCGTGAAAAAGCCTTGTCCGGTGAAAAGATTCAGAAGGAGGACGGCTCATGGGCCAGGCAATAGCCGGAGGGCGGAAGAGAGAGGGCAGACGACAGAGGACAGACGACAGAGGGCCGTCATCCGTTATCCGACTTCTGTTTCTAGTGGCTTTCGTGAGTTTCATTTCATGTGCCGGTCAAAAGCCCGCGAAAACACGGGAGGGAACGTCAAAAGCAGTGGATTCGGTGGTCCTTACCGAAAAGGAGAAAGACCGAAAACCGCCGCGATCTCTACCCGTAAACCGGCCTTTGCAGGTGAGCTTTGAGGCGGACCCTGTACTCTATGCCGCTCTTTCGGGGGATGGTAAAACCTTTGTCTATGTTTTGGAAAAGCAGGGAAGATCATCTTTGTGGCTCTGGTCCGGGGATCCCGGAATTGCTGCACTTCCTCAAAAACGGCTGGAGGGCTTGGGCAGAATCTCGGCGCCGGCACTGTCGCGTGATGCCGGAAAAATGGCCTTTGTGGCAACGGATTATGATGCCAAAGGGGACATTTATGTGCTTTCAGGCCATACAGAAACATCAATCCCCCGGCGACTCACCGGAAGGGACTCGGCGGATGGGGCGCCGGCACTGTCACCGGACGGCCACCGGATTTATTTTCAGCGACTACGCCAGGGGGAAGTGCTTCCGCAACTGGCCACCATGGATCTGGCTGCCCATACCGGCCAACAGGATATCCCCCATGTGGAAATCCTGAGAGAAGGGGCCTTTCCCGCCGTTTCCCCCAATGGCGAAAGCCTGGCATTTGTATCTTTCAAAAAAGATTCAGGGGGGGACATCTGGGTGCTTGACCTCAAAACCGGGGAGGCGAAATCCATCACGAGCGGCCCTGAACAAGATGTTTACCCCGCCTGGGCGGTGAATGGGAAATCGATCTATTTTTCACGGTTTAACACTGATATCCATGGGGACGGCATCGTCACATTCCATGATAATGCGGTGATATCCCGAGTCGCCGTTGAGGGTTCGGACTTACAGGCTTATCCCCTTACGTCGGGGACCTTTTCCGCCTATCAACCCATGATGGCGCCCTCCGAAATTCTTTTTCTCTCAAACATAAACGGCACCGGAAACATCTGGTCACTCCCGCCGGGCGGAGAGATTCCCTTAAAGGAAAACGTGCAGGCCCAGATGGCGGTGGCTCGCCTCCTGGCATCACACGTGCCGCGGGACGATTCTCTGGCGGTCCTCGCCTATTACAAGGTGCTGGAAAACTTTGGAGCGGATGGGAAACACGGGGCCAAAGCGGCATACGAAATCGGTAAACTGTATCAGCGCATGGGACGTCGGAACCTGGCGATTAAAGCCTACGAATGGGTCATCAGGGATTTTAAGGATTTCCATCCCCAAAAGGACCTGGCAGATATTCGACTCGCAGCGCTTCAGGCGGAAAACGCGTGGGAAACAGCCCCCACGGATTTCAGGCGAAAAGAGATCCTTAAAGATGCCATCATCCGTATTCAAAAGATTTCAGAAAACGCCCCATCCAAAGGCATCAATCCTTTGGATTTGGCAAGGATAAAGGCAAGGGCATTGATGACCCGGGCGCAACTGCTGGGGGACCTGGGTCGCGATGCCGCGTCCCTGGAAAAAGCCATTTCGTTTCTGGACCGGGCCGGGACCATACCGGATCTCGTGCCGGAGCTGAAAGCGGAAGCCCTGTTTCAGAAGGCTCGCCAGAGCAGCCGCATGGGCCGGGCTTCTGCCGTGGCACCCATTTATCTTTCCATCATCACCCATTATCCCCATACCCCATGGGCGGATCGTTCCATTGAACAAATCATTGATATCCACCTCTCCGATGGCGCCGGAAAAACGGCTGAGAACCGGATTCAAACCCTGGCCCGGCTGGCTGAAACGCACCGGAAAAGCGCCCCCGGACTCTCCATGGGGATCCTCAACCGCATGGGGGATACGGCTTTTCAGGAAGGAGACTGGCCCCAGGCCAAACGGTGGTACAGGGAAGTCCTGAACCGTTATACCAAAGCAGGGAAATCTTCCGCAGAGGATGAACCTCCCCCCACCCGGGCCCCCACGCAGGTGACGTCGGCCCGGCTGGCCCTGGCTGAAATCCTGTACAGGGAAGAACTGTTTCGCCAGGCCCTGGATCTCTATGAAAAGGAAATGGCCTACCGGCCCTATGAAGACCGACTCTACGGCCTGGCCCGGGCCGCCTATGTTCAAAAATCCATGGCCGCAGCGAATTTTCTGTTTGGTTTAGGAGAAATTCCGGCGGCCCGGAAAATCTACCATGATCTCATTCGCGAAGACCCTGATCTGGTACAGGCCCATCGGGGGTACATCAAATGCGCCGCCCTTATGAAACAGATAGATCCCGTCTTGGGCCGCTATCAAGCACAACTTGTAAAAGACCCCGAAAATCCCGTGCTCCTTTACGCTACGGGTCTCTGCCTCACTTATCCGGAAGGGAGAAAATCGCTGGATGAGGCACGCACACGCATCGAAGCAGCCATCAGAAAACAAGGACAGAACCCATATTTTCACCAGACCCTGGGATATATTTTCGAGGTATCGGAAACCGTCTACGGTGAGCCGGGAGGGCTTGAAAAGGCCCTTGTGAGTTACCAGAAGGCCTATTTTCTGAACAACCCGGAACAAGATCCCCAAAACGACGCCAACCTGGCCCTCAACCTGGGAAACATCCATTTTCTCCTGGGCCAGTACGGCCGGGCCCTGGAACGCTACGGTGAAAGGCTTGAATCAAAGGTTCCATTTGATCATGAAGACACGGAAATCCTCTTTTACCGAAGGCTGGGCGGCGCCGCCTTTCAGGTGAACGACCCCACCATATCCATTGACGCCTACACCCGCGCCCTTGAACTGATAGCTGCGCGGATTGATCCCAGGCGTGCATCCGAACTGATGGGAAAGTTGAATACTTATATTTTCAATCGAATCCTGACGCCTGCGCTGAAGCGAAGCAAAAATGCTGAAAAGGTCGAAATGCTGGTCCGGCGCCAGAGCCATATCCATAAGGCCCTCTTTCGCGCCACGGAAAAACCCTTTGGGCCTCCCCCGGATCCCCGGTGGCATCCATACGAAGAGTCCATGGCATCCATTATGACCCGGGAAGAAAAGCTGATGGGGGACCTTTCTGCATTGATTCCGGAGAAAAAGAGCGAAACCATAAAAACCCTCTCTTTCATGCTGATGCGGGCTCGGGATGCCCTTGAATTTCCCAATCGCATGATCGAGCTCAAGGCCGAAATGCTGGACCGGCTCGGGCTGGCGTACCAGGAGGCTGAAAAATGGGATGAAGCGGCCAAAACCTTTGAAAAGGCATTTCAGCTGAACTTTGCCCTCGGCCGGGTGCAAAACCTTTCGGCCAATCGACGATCCGTTGCGTACAACACCTATATGGCGGCCGGGGGCCGTTCGGGAAAGGAAAAAGAGCGACTGCTAAAAGAAGCCCTCAAACAATTTCAAGAATTGCAGGAACTGTTGGATCAATACGGAACAGTGGACCCCCAAGAAAAAAAGGCCCGGGGCACACGGAACGACGGTAGCCGCGCCATACTGAATGTTTCCCTAGACCTGGCGCTGGATAAAACCGCCGGTTCACAGGCCGTTTACGGGTTCAGCCCCGAGCAGGAAAAACGACTGGCACAGGCCTTTATTTCCCGGATTGAAACGGAACTGGGCGTTCTGGCGAAAGCCCAGGTCGCCATTGATCGGCAGCTTCTGCCTTACGAACAAACAAAAACCGTCAGCCATAAAGACCTTTACGGGGTTTCCCTTCTGTCACACCGGGACGGACAGCTCCACTTTGCGCTCAGGCAGCCTGTAAAGGCATTTCAATCTTTTAAGCGGTCCGCCGAGCTGGCGCTGAAACTCAAGAACCCGGTCAGCGCCGCCATGAACGTGGTGAACATGGCCTGGGTGCTGGGCCGTATCCCCTCCCCTGATGATGCCACATTGAAACCCCAACTCGCAATGCTTGACAGAAAAACCACAACCCTGCTGAAACGCTCTCAAGAGGTGCTGGACCCATGGGTGTTGCCGGATTATCATAACAAAATGGGCGCCCTGATCTTAAATGATGGTGAAAAAGCTGAGCATTCTTCGCCTGAAAAGGCCGCCCGGAACCTGGCCCGCCTGAAACAGGCGGGCGTTCATTTCACCCGTGGCCTGGCGGCCCTCAAGGGAATTGAAATGGCAGGGAGCCCAATGGCCCGAAAAGTCATGTCCCTGGCAGCCGCCCTTCAGTTGAACCTGGCCCACGTGGCCCTGGAACTCGGGGAGCCGTCCGGTGCTGGAACCCATGGGTCAAAAGCCCTTGAAATTGCCGAAAAAAGGCTGCTGCCGCAATATGAATGGCGGGCATTGGTTCTCCTGGGAGATCTGAAGGCGGCCCTCAAAACCCTTTCAGCGGTACCCATGATGAATGCCGGGTGCGCCCCCGGCGAAATCCGCACCGCCTTTTCCCCAATGGTCTCTTCCCTGATCCAAAAAGACGACGCCGAGGGTGCTCTCAATCTCCTTGAAAACCTGTCTGAAATAGAACGCTTTCAACGCATGGCGCCCATGATAATGGCACGGATCTCTCCTCCGGAACGGGATCGCCTGCTCAAAATCTTCCCCCGACTCATGACCCTTTCGCGCCTCAAAAGAAAACTGAAAGGGGCCAGAAAGGGCGAAAAAGCCCACCTGGCGGAACGCATTGCGCAAGAGCAAACCCTGCTGGACCACGCCATGGGGAGAAATCCGAAAGCGCAAAAATCATCTTTCGGAAGCGCGGTCGGCCTGCCCGCCCTGCTGACCCGGTCGGCCGCTCTTCAGGAACAACTCCTGTTTCTTCTGAGTCTCTGCTTTGAAATGGATCGCGTGGCGGATCTGGCGGTAGAGACAAGGCATGCCTTGTCTCCATTTAAAGACCGTTACCGGGAACTTCAGACCCTGTACGGGAAAACATTGAAAAAAATTAGACAGCAGGCGGAACGGGAAGGGACTCCCGGCGTGGCCGCCCTGTTGGGTCCTTATCCGGTGGAAACCATCGATCTCATGGAGAACCTGCCCGATGAAGGCCGCGCCATTCGGTATTTTGAAAAGGACCCGCAGGGAAACGGTTGGACCGTCTTTGTGGTGACCCCGGATGATATCATTGTGGAGACAAGGCATGCCTTGTCTCCACCGCAGCCATCCACCATCCTCATCTATGAGGACCCGTGGGCGCTGCCTTTTGAAACCGCTTCTCCCGTGGCCCTGAGCGCCACCCATCTGGTGCGATCGGTTGAAGACCGCAAACCCTTTAAGAAGCAGATTGTGGAAATCGCCGGCGCCTATCAACTTCCATCGGATTTCCATGTAACCGAACTGCCTGCTTCAGCTGAAAGAAAAGACATCTCAGCCGTCCTGCCGGGGGCCCAGGGCCTTTTGCTGGGTGGCCCCGTTTACACCGCCAACACGGTTCCCACGAGACCGAAAGCGGTTCCCGTTTATGGGCCGGGCATGGGGCTGGACCAGGGGCGGACCCTGCCCCTTTTAACCCTTTTCCATGAACTTCCGGATGTTTCTCTGACCATGGCCCCCCAAGCCGCCCCCGAAGATATTTACATGCTCGGACACCTGTTTTCCCTCATGGGGGTTCCCACCCTGGTACTGCCTCAAAACCCGCGCGATCGTTCGCCGGTGGTAGGCCTCTTTTTTAATGCCTATGGAAAAAATCCGGTCCGGGAAGCCCTCCTCACGGCCCTCGAAAACCCGCAGGCCAAAGGGGAGCGCTGGGTTGCCCTGGGGTATTGGGGGATGACCGAAGAAGAGGCCCTCGATCTGGCGACCCATCGTTTCAAGTCCTATGTGCAAAACGGCATCGCCTCTTTTAAGAAAAACGAACCGCTTTATGCCCTTGTCCTTTTTGAAAATGCCCTTACGGTGGCACGCCAGGTTAAAAAACTCGCGCCCTATGAACCAAAGCTTCTGATCTACGCCCGTGAAAGCGCCTATGCCGCCGGCCGTTATGAAACGGCTGTGCGGTATGCCGAAGATCTCGTCAAATTCCGGGCAAAGAATAATCCCGACAGCAAGGAGCAGGCAGAAGCCCTGGTGAAACTGGGGCTGATCCATGCCCGCATGGAACAATACGATCTGGCCATTCCCGCCCTGGAAGAAGGGGCTGAGATCATGGCCAATCTGGAATTGGAGGACTTGCAGGTCGCAGCCATGAACGACCTCGGTGTGGTACTGGAAAACGCCACCGATTACAATCGGGCCCTGGAGCAGTTTCAAACCGCCGCCGAACTCAGCAGTACCCTGGGCAAAAAGGACCGCCTGGCCCGGCAACATATGCGAATGGGACGGATTTACGACCTCAGGATGAGCCAGTACGCCAAAGCCAAAACCCATTACCTGAAAGCCTTTGAACTTTATGAGACCCTCAATAAATCTGAAAACATGGCTCAAGCCCTTCTGGACGCGGGCCGATGCGACCGGCTTCTCGGGAATTTCAAAGGGGCGGAAGACCAATATGAAGAGGCGCTTAAGCTTCTTAAGGAGGGAGAGGAAGAACTGCAAGCCGACAACAAAATCATGGCCGGCATCCTCATGGAACAGGCCAACAATCACTGGTTTCAAGCCCGCTACCAGGATGCCTTCAAGGGTCGGCGGGAAGTTTATAAAATGGCCTTGAAAAACAACTGGACCCTGGAACAGGTGAACAGCCTCAATACGGCCGGCCTCATCTGGTGGACCCTGGGAGACCACCCCGCAGCCCTGCGTGAGCTTAAAAAAGCCCTTGAACTGGCGAAAACCCTTCGTGCCAGAAAAGATGAGGTGGCCACAACCCTCAACAACATGGGACTGGTTTATCGGGACGCGGGCCAGTATGAAAAGGCCCTTTCGGCCCTGGATCAGGCACTTGCCATCGACCGGAAAATAAACTCCCGGTGGGCCATTGCCTATGATCTCAAAAATCTGGGCCTCACACGCCTCCGCATGGGGGAAGCGGAAAAGGCCGTTGGTCTCTTTGAGGAAGCGCTTGCGCTGGCCAAAAAAATCGGAAACCGTATCAACCGGGCCAAAATTCTGGTGGGATACGGCGAGGCCCTCATGGGCCTGGACCGGCTTGATGAGGCGAAAACCCGGTTTGATGAGGCCCTTGATCTCTCCCGGCAAATGGCCCTTCGCGAGGTGGAATGGCGGGCCCTGTTCGGTTTGGGGCAACTGCAACTGAAGGGGGGCAACAAAACAGAAGCGCGAACCCTGCTGGAAGCGGCCATGGACGTAATCGAAGGCATGCGGGCCGACATCAAACTGGACCAGTTGAAGGACGGGTTCATTGCCAACAAAATGGGCGTCTACGAAACCCTGGTGAGCCTGCTGGTGGACATGGGGCTTGATCGGGAGGCTTTTTACGTTGCGGAACGCTCCAGGGCCAGAAACCTCATTGATCTGCTGGGCAATCAGCGGCTCTCCCTCCATGGGTCCGTGAACCAGGAACTCTACGATGGGGAAAAGGCCCTCAAATCACAAATCGTTGAATATGAAGCCCTCATGGCCCAGACCAACGACCCCGATGAACGGGCGGTTTACGGTCAGGCCCTGGATCAAGTCCGGGATCGGCATCGGGACCTGATGCTGGAAATCCAGCTCAAGAACCCTGAACTGGCCTCCATTCTCTCCGTGGACCCCCTGACCCTGTCACAGGTGCAGGAACTCCTTGAACCGGGAACGGCCATCCTGGCCTATTATCTGGTGTCCCATGAAATCCTTTGCTGGTTTATTGCCCGCGACCAGGTGGAACTTTTCAGGACACCTCTGGGACGTGAGACCCTGGCCCAGTCAGTCCTGGACTACCGTCGAACCCTTCAAAACCTGGAGCCTGCCGAGACGCAATCCGAAGAACTTTACACCTGGCTTCTTTCTCCTTTGAAAGAACGGCTGAAAGGCGTTAAAACCGTCGGCATCGTGCCGCACCATATCCTTCATCACCTCTCTTTCGCCACCCTGTTTGACGGTAAAGACTACCTGGTGGACCGGATTCCCCTCTTTTCCCTGCCCAGCGCCAGCGTGCTCCGCCACACCGCACAAAACCGGGACATGGGAGATAGCGCCAAAGTTCTGGCTGTGGGAAACCCGGACCTTCAGAACCCGGCTCTGGCGCTGCCTTTCTCGGAAAAAGAGGTGGCTGCCATCGGTTGGCGGTTTCCGGATATGACCCTGCTCACGGGGGATAAAGCGACCGAAGGGTGGGTGGTCCGCAACATATCGGATTTCGACATTATCCACCTGGCTTCCCATGGGGAATTTGATCCCGTGAACCCGCTTTTTTCCTCGATCAAGCTGGCCCGGGACGAACAAGACGACGGCAATCTTCGGGCCTCCGAGATCTTCGGTCTCGACATTCGCGCGGGCCTGGTGATGCTGAGCGCCTGCCAGACGGGGCTAGGGAAAATCACCAGCGGCGATGATGTGATCGGCATGAACCGGGCCTTTCTCTACGCGGGTACCCATGCCATCATGAGCAGCCTGTGGCGGGTAAGCGATATCTCCACGGCCCTTCTGGTAAAACAATTTTACAGGGAATACAAGAACCGGCCCAAAGCCGAAAGCCTGAGCCGGGCCATGCGCCACGTGAAAAACCGTTTTCCCCACCCCGGTTACTGGGGTGCCTTTGTGCTGGTGGGGGATTACCGTTGAAACAAAAGAACATGTGCCCGTTGGACTAGGGCGAAATTAATGATAGTATGGCATTTCACTGCAGCTGATTATTCCGGATATTCGCAGGATACCGAGCGTATCCCCGTTCTGAGAATGAAATAATGTTTTTTCTTGAAAGTAAAGATTTTCAATTAGCATTGGCGGTTGTGCCGGTAGACGCGTTGTTGCTGCACGAAGAAACCATTTCCGGGCCCGTAAGAAAACTGACCCTGGCACTCAAAAACCAGGCACATCTGCATAACCCCATCATAATAGACGAAAACAATGTTGTTCTAGACGGAAACCATAGAGCCTTCGTTTTCAAGGAATTGAGGTTCAGGCACATTGCGGTCTGCAGAATCAATTATTTTCATGAAAAGACAAAGCTTCGTTACTGGTACAGGCGCTTGACGAACGCTCCCCGGTTGAACCTGATCAAGCGTGCGGTGAAGGAACTGAAAGGCGATTGGCGGGAGGTTGCAGACAAGGACTCCCTCCAAAAGGCCCTCGAAGAGGACCGGTTGTGTTGCGGGATCCAGCAGGGAGACTTTTTCGTATTGGTTCGTTTCCATGATGATGTGGTCCATGACGCCGTTAGTGCATACGGAATTTTCAACCGGATTCAAGAGAAACTGGTGGGAGAAGGATCGACTCTGGAATATATTCCGTGTAACTATGTCCATGAAGCCGATTTTTGTGCGGGACTTGGTCAGGACGAAGTGGTGCTCTGGTCTCCGAGAATCACCAAAGAAATGGTGAGAGATGCGGCAAGGTGCCAAAAATTATTTACCCCCAAGGCAACACGCCATTTGATCCCGGCGAGGCCTCTAAATGTCGATGTGCCAACCCAATGGTTCAGGGAAGATATTTCGCTGGAGGAAATAAACCTGCGGTTTGCGGCTCATCTGCAACACAAGAAGATCCAGCACCTTGGACCTGGACAAATCGTCCATGGACGATATTATGAGGAAGAATTATTCGTTTTTTTTGAGAAGGAATCTATCCGCGAGGGTAAGGAAAAGGGCTGAAAAATGGGTGAAAAAGGAAATATTCTGACACTGTCGGCGATCGGCCTGGACTCACCGGGTCTTGTCTCCAGGATTACCAAAACCGCTTTTGAGATGGGCGGGAACATTATCGATGTGGAAGAAAGTTGCCGGAGAGGACTCTTTTCGATCTTCCTGGTCATCGATTTTTCATCCTCGCCCCATGGCATGGATGGGGTATCAGAGGCCCTCTATTCTGTGGGAGAGGAGACGGGGTTGAAAGTGATCGTCGGCATCTTTGACGAGGAAGCGTCCTTTCATGTGAACAAAAAGGAACACCACATGGTAACCCTTCTGGGGAAAGACCATCCCGGCATAATTGCCCGTGTTTCCAGCTTGTTCCACAAAAATAATGTCAATATAGAGCACTGTACGATGATCGCCCGGGGCGAGTTCTTTTCCATGGAGATGGGCATTGATACGGGAAATATGCACGTTCCCCCTGAACGCTCACATGTTGAGGCCGTAGAGAACATGAAAGCGGCGCTCAAAAACCTTTGCAGAGATTTGAATCAGAGTGTCGTCATTCAGAGCGAAGATATCTACGTGCGAAGCAAGAAACTGGTGGTTTTTGACGTGGAGTCTTCTCTGATACAAGCACCTTCTTTGAAAAATTTTCTTGAAAAGGTGGAAGGCGAGGTGCCCGCGGCCATGGGAATGATGAAATGGGAGAATGGGAAACCCGCCCACATACAGCAACTGGTCGAAAACGCTCAAAATCTGAAAGGTATTCCCATGTCGGCGCTCGAAAAATTCAGCGATATCCTGGATCTGAACCCCGGGACCATCGAACTCATACGGATTCTAAAATCAATGGGATTTAAGATTGCCCTTCTCTCTTCAGCGTTTGGTTTTTTGACAAAAAAAATATTCGAGGGTGCAGGCGTGGACTACGCCTTTTCAAACACGCTCAAGTGCGACCCATACGGTATCATCACAGGCGAATTGGAAGACCCCGTTATTACTTCTGAGACCAAAAACGAAATCCTCCAGTTCATCATGAATTTGGAAAAGATCGGTCCGGACCAGGTCATCGCTGTTGGCGATGGTTCCACACACAGCCATTTCATCAAAAATGTGGGCCTTTCCATTGCCGTCAAGCCCGATGCCCAAAAAATGGATGCGGATGGCATTCTAAGTGGCGATCAGATTTTGAAAATACTGTATTGCCTCGGCATTCCCAAGGCAGAGCTCGAAAAATATATAAAAGAGGGATAAACTTGAAACCATGGAAAAATCTATTTCAGAATCCCTTATGAAAAGAAAACTTTCTATTTTGCCATATCCCATATTCTTCTGTCTGCTCTTCATTGCTTTTCCGACGTCCCTGGTGGCGCAGACCCCTTTCGAGAGTATGGACCGTAATAATGACGGCCAATTATCCAGATCTGAGTTCAGAGGTCCACCACAGGCCTTCATGCGGCTGGATCGGAATAAAGACGGCTATATTACGCACAGAGAAGCTTCAGGTACACGACTTTCAGGTGGTGTGCATCGGGCGAGACAGACTGAAAAAAGGCCCCCTGCCATAAAATCGGCTGGATTGATTTATGTTGATACGCATAATCACCTGGTCGGCCGACGGAAAATGGGAAACTACAACCTTGAAAAACAGGCACGGATTGCCCTTGAGGCGATGGATGCTACGGGTGTAAAGATGAACCTCCTGCTCCCCATGCCTCAGGGTGGCAACCAGAAGCTTCGGCTCTATTTCGAAGACCTTCTGCCGATCGTTCGGGAATATCCCGGCCGGTTCGCCGCTTTAGGAGGCGGCGGTAGCCTGAATGTGATGATCCAGGAGGCGATTCAAAAGGGGCATGTGACAAAAGCCATGGAAAAAGAGTTCGATGCCAGGGCATCGGAACTCGTCCAAAGGGGCGCGGTGGGCTTTGGTGAAATGACGACGGAGCATTTTTCCATGACGGCAAAGCACCCTTACGAAACAGCGCCCCCGGATCATCCGCTCTTTCTGAGGCTTGCCGACCTGGCCGCCCGATACGACCTGCCCATTGATATTCACATGGAAGCCATTCCGGAAGCAATGCCCATGCCCCCTCGTTTTCAGTCACCGCCAAATCCCCGCATGCTGACACCCAACATCGAAGCCTTCAGCCGGTTGCTGGCCCACAACCGGAAGGCCAAAATTATCTGGGTGCATCTGGGGTGGGATAACACCGAAAAACGAACCATCGCCTTGACACGGAGACTTATGGCGGAAAACCCGAATCTCTACATGAGTATCCGCATCGCCAGTGGGATGCGGGAAAGAAAGGTCGCAAAACCCACCTTCCCATTGGCTGGAGACGGCCGGTTGAAGCCTGAATGGCTGGCACTGTTCCAGGAATTCCCAAACCGTTTTCTCATCGGCAGTGATGAAATCATCAAACCGGCAAATGACCACCCCAGTGCCGGAAGTATCCGGTCGACGGTTAGCCTGCTTGACCAGTTGCCGCCAAAACTGAAAGCCCGGATCGGTTATGAAAATGCCTACCGTTTATACAAATTTGAGAAATAATATCTGTGATGGTTATTTCCCTCGTTCCCATGCTCCAGCGTGGGAACGTATACCCCAGTGAATTAGCTGATTCCCACACTCCCGCGTAGGAACCCCGATGGGTGGTTTGGATAAGAGCGCCAGCTACCAGATGGCCTGTTTGAAATGGGTTCTGATCGTTCTGTCCGCAGTGATCAAGCCCCCGGATTCCAGGATCGCTTCAGCAGTGATTAAGCGATCAAAAACATCGCGGGTCCAACTGGTCTTGAGCGAAATATCAGTAATTTTGTTCAAAGGACAGTCCGAAACTTTGAGATCAATCGCGTGTGCCAGACTATTGAGGATAGTTGTGGGAGCGACTTTAACACGTTTTATTTTATATAGATACTGCAGTTCCAACCTGACCATCTGCGAAATCAGGACCTGTGATGTCTCAATTGCGGATTTCGCGGGTTCCGTCAACTTTTCCGTCAGCCCGGCGTAAAGCCAAACCACGATATGGGTATCGAGGTAGGTTACAGATGGTCCGGTTCTTGCCACTCTGCCACCTTCAATGCAATCAGGTCATCCGGATTCCCCACAATGCAATCGTGGGGCTTCAAATTGTCCAGTTTGCTCTTTTCCGTTTCCAGAGCAATCTTTAGCCGGTGCCCCTTACGTTCGATCTCCGCAGGCAGACCGGTGCGGATCACCTCATCCACCACTTTAAACAACTTTCCTCTGAGCGAGGTCAAAGACATTGCCGCCATCAAAAAATCCCTCCTGAAGCCATCGGGATGTTTATGTCATGTACACATCATAAAGCATGTACGTACATCTGCAAGCGCGCTTTGAATTTATTTTTTTTCTGTGGGAGATCGGTTTCCATACAAAAAAAAGCAGAAAAAACACGATTTATTTCAAATGTTGTGACCGGATATGTCAAACAGGGGTGTTATGATCCTCCCGTTTCCCTCGTTCCCATGCTCCAGCGTGGGGACGTATACCCCAGTGAATTCACGAATTCAGATAGAGAAAAATGGTTTTATCACCTCATAAAATCCCTATTGACAATCACATGAACACAGCATAGTCTTTTGTAAAATATGGTGGATAGATAATGATAAATTTAGCATTCATTTCTAGCATTGAATGCAGATATTTCGGCTGGCGGTTAGGGGTAGTTAACGATGGCCAAACATTATTATGCACATAGCTTGGACGGAAAGCCGATTTCTGAATGGCAACCATTGAAAAAGCACCTAAAGAATGTTGCGGAAATGGCTGCCGAATTCGCAACCTATTTTGGTGCACCAGTATGGGGTTCCATATTGGGGGAAAACCATGACCTTGGTAAAGGAACCCGCGCTTGGCAGGCATATTTGCGTCGAGCAAATGATATAATCGATGAGTTTGCCCAGTTTTATAAAGGTCACCCGACTCATGCTTTTGTTGGTGCAGAGTGGCTCTCCAGACTCTCAAGAGAAGCGGGTAAATTGCTGGCATATTGTGTTGCCGGACACCATGGGGGATTACCCAACTGGAACGATGTATCTGACTCGGCATTAGAAGCAAAACTTCAACAACAGTATCCAAGTGTTGAGATACCTCATTCAGTTCCCAATTTTCCGGAAACCATGCCCTTTTCACCTGATTCCACACGATTTGGTTTTCAACTGCAATTTTTCGTGCGAATGCTTTTTTCTTGCCTGGTGGATGCGGATTTTCTTGATACGGAAGCCTCACTGGACAAAATGAAGTCGAGTTGGCGTTCCAGCTATCCAGAAATTGATGAGCTTCACGGAAAATTTTGGATAAACTTCAAGACACTGCGCGACGAAGCCGACCAAACAACAAAAGTAAACCAGCAACGTGAACATGTCCTCGAAGGTTGCTTACAAGCAGCGAAATTAGATCCAGGGTTATTTTCACTAACGGTTCCAACGGGCGGTGGCAAGACCTTGGCGTCATTGGCCTTTGCACTGAATCATGCAAGAAAACAGGGGAAGCGGAGAGTCGTTTTTGTCATTCCCTTTACCAGTATTATTGAGCAAAATGCCAAAGTGTTTTGCGATATGCTCGGTGACGATGCTGTCTTGGAACATCACTGTAATTTTCTCCCTGATGATTCGGATTGGAAAACAAAGCTGGCCACAGAAAATTGGGACGCCCCGGTTGTGGTTACAACGAATGTGCAGTTTTTCAATTCATTCTACTCTAATAAGCCGGCGAAGTGCAGGAAGCTTCACAATGTAGCGAACAGTATCATTATCTTTGATGAAGTTCAGGCCATTCCGGTTGAGAAGTTGCAACCATGCCTTGAGGTTATCAAAGAGCTGTCGCTGAGTTATGGCGTTACATCGGTCTTGTGTACAGCCACACAACCTGCAATTGGGTTTTCAGAAAAATTCAAATCAGGACTCAAGGATGTCCGAGAAATAATTCATGACATTCCTGCGCTCTTTTCCACCTTGAAACGGACAGAGGAGATTTTTGTCGGAAAACTCAACGTCCAAGAGGTTGCAAACCGCCTTTTGTCGCATGAACAGGTATTGTGCATCGTGAATACACGACAGCAAGCCCTGGACATATTTAACGCATTACCGGAGTCTGACTCAAACATCCACTTGAGTGCCTTGATGCACCCGGCGCACCGGACTGAAAAGCTTGATAAAATAAGGGATAGATTGTCACCGACTACCAAAATGCCGTGCCGAGTGGTCAGCACACAACTGATAGAAGCCGGCGTTGATGTTGATTTTCCGTGTGTGTTTCGGGCGGTAGCCGGAATCGACAGCATTGCCCAGGCCGCAGGACGATGTAACCGCAATGGATTGAGCAAAACCCCATGTCAGGTGTATATTTTCGAATTCCCGGAAGAGTCTGGTTGTTCTTTTTTTCGTCATGCCGCCGAGTCGGCTGCAAAGCTATTCGTGCCATTTTCAGGGAGACTCACAGGGCCTGAATGCGTTAGGGAATATTTCGAGGATTTCTTCTGGAAAAATGAAGAGCGGATGGATGAAGACGGTATTGTTGAGGATCTGTGCCGTCCAGCACAATCGGGGAATATTCAATTCAAGGATATCGCCCAATTCCGAATGATTAAATCAGCAACTATCCCCATTGTCGTTGCCTTGGAAGAGAATGTTGTCGAATTGATACGGGCACTTGAATTTGCCGAACACAAGGGAGGAATTCTCAGAAAACTCCAGCAGTTTAGTGTTCAGATATATCCCTATCAGCTTGAAGAAATAAAAGATTGGTTGGAAAACCCGGTGCCGGGGGTTTGGGTATTACGTACTGAAATACTTTACTCCAGGACAACGGGGCTCAAGTGTAACCCGCCGGAAGGAAATGCGTTTTTTGGATAGAAGAGAGGAGGTATGAGAATGAGCTATGGAATCAAGCTAAGGGTGTGGGGGGACTATGCGTTATTCACCCGTCCGGAAATGAAGGTAGAAAGGGTCTCCTATGATGTGATGACACCCTCCGCCGCCCGTGGGATATTGGAAGCCATCTATTGGAAACCCGCCATTCTCTGGGTCATCGATCGCATCCATGTATTGAACCCAGTTCGTTTTGAAAACATTCGACGCAATGAACTGGCCAACAGGGTCTCGGTGAATCAGCGTAATATGGATGAAGGTAAACCGGTCTGCCGTTACATAGAAGATGATCGCCAGCAACGGGCATCCTTGGTATTGCGCGATGTCGAATATGTGATTGAAGCCCATTTTGAAATAACGGGAAGCGATAATGCTGACCCAGGAAAGCATTTGGCTATATTTGAACGGCGAGTGAAAAAAGGCCAGTGCTTTCATCGTCCCTATTTTGGTTGCCGGGAATTCCCTGTCAATTTCGAGTGGTGCGACGAAATTCCTGCCACGCCATTTTTCGGGGAACAGAATTTGGGATACATGCTGCACGATATTGACTTTGGAAATGATATGACCCCTCGCTTCTTCCGGGCGGTCATGCAGGACGGTATCATCAACTGCACGCAGGAGGTGGTATCATGATATTTCAGTCGTTAGTCTCATTGTATGATCGTCTTGTAGAGACAAATGAGGTGCCACCTTATGGATTCAGTGTCGAAGATGTTGGGTTTGTTATTACTGTCGACGAAGAAGGAAATCTTATCGGACAACCCGAAGATTTGCGGATAAAAATCAAGGCCAACACCTTTGATTTTCGTAAATCGGTTGTTCCTTATTCGAATAAAGTGGATGTCCGATCCGGGAATGCCGCTACCACACCCAATTTCATGGTGGATAAGGTGGACTACATTCTTGGGATGTCAGGGAATTCGAAAAAGGATGTGTATCATGAATCTTTTAAAAAACGGATTGATGAGGTCTGTGGTGTCTCCAAAGATGATGGCATTCTTGCTGTCAGATTATTCCTTTCCAATTGGAATCCGGAAAATTCAGGAGAGTTGCGGGGCTGGAAGGAGATGTGTGGAATTCATGGAAAATGGGTCGCTTTTCGATTGCAGGGTGATTCGAAATTCATCCACGAACGTTTGGAGGTAAAAAAACTGTGGTCTGATTTTATTGCCAAAGAAGAGTTCCCCCAGGGAATCAGTTTTCTGGATGGTGCGCTTCATGATTTGCAGCCACAATATGCACAGTTCAAGTTCGGATCAGGGGCATCTTTGGTTTCATTTAACGAGGTGGCTTACGAGTCCTATGGAAAAAAGAAAGGTGAGAATGCCCCTATTTCAGTTGAGGCGGAATTTAAAAGTTCTTCGGCGCTCAAGTTTCTGCTGCGTAGCAAAACCCAGCGTATACGGATAGGAGATGCGGTTACAGTCTTCTGGGCAGAGCAGACGTCGCCTGTCGAGACCTTTTTTGGGCAGGTAATGAACCCATCGGTTGAAGACAAAGTGGCGGTGATCACGGTTCAGAAATTTCTAGAAGCTGTTCGACGGGGATCGTTACCGATGGATCTTGAAGGAGATAAGAATCTGAAATTCTATATTCTGGGGCTTTCTCTCAACAAGGCGCGCCTTGCCCTTCGCTTTTGGCATGTTTGTTCAGTAGGCGAATTGATGGTGCGGTTTCGCGATCATTTCAGAAGTCTTGAAATGGAGCGATCTGACAGGGATATTCAATTCCCAGGTGTCTGGCATCTGCTTAAAGAAACTGCTCGGGAAACAAAAAACATCTCTCCGGTTTTGGGTGGTTCTTTAACACGCTCAATTTTAACCGGCATGAATTATCCGCAGAATCTTTTTCAAGGTGTTATCGGGCGTATTCGTGCGGATCAAAGAATCAATTATTTGAGAGCTTCAATACTAAAAGCAGTTTTACAGAGAAACCATAAAAAGGAGGTTCCAATGGCTTTAGACACAGAAAGGAGAGAGATTTCGTATTTGCTTGGGCGTTTATTTGCTGTGCTTGAAAAAGCGCAATTAGACGCATTGGGCAAGATCAACACAACCATCAAAGATCGTTTCTTCAGTGCGGCATCCGCTACACCCGCAAGCGTCTTTCCCCGGTTGATTCGCCTTTCTCAACACCATATCGAAAAGGCGGAATATGGTCATGTTTCCGACCGCCGTATTTCTGAGATTATGGAGCATGTCAATGTGTTTCCTTCGCACTTAAATTTACAGGATCAGGGACTATTTACCATTGCTTACTACCAGCAAAAGAATGCCTTGTATAAAAGAACTGACGCCAAAACCAAAGGAGGAGAATAATGAGAGAGCCGATCAAAAACCGCTACGAGTTTGTCCTGTTGTTTGACGTGAAAAACGGCAACCCCAACGGTGATCCGGACGGAGGAAATATGCCTCGTATTGACCCGGAGACGGGGCACGGAATCACAACTGATGTCTGTTTGAAGCGCAAGGTTCGGAACTATGTTGAATTGGTCAGGGATAATCAAACGCCCAACATTATTTATGTGAAGGAAAAAGCAATTCTCACTGAGCGTAGGCAACCTGCTTACGAAGCGGTGGCAGATGAAAAAGATAAATCAGCGAAGATTAGCAAGGCACGGTCCTGGATGTGTAAGAATTTTTTTGATGTTCGGACATTTGGAGCGGTCATGTCTGTGAAGGAAAATAATTGCGGTCAGGTTCGTGGGCCTGTTCAGTTTGCTTTCGCGCAAAGCATTGATCCTGTTGTTCCGTTGGAGGCCAGCATTACCCGCATGGCAGTCGAAACAAGGAAAGAAGCGGACTCACAAGTTGGTGATAATCGAACCATGGGGCGTAAAGCATATATACCTTATGGTCTTTATGAAGTTCACGGTTTCATTTCTGCACCGCTTGCAAAACAAACCGGATTTTCAGAAGAGGATCTTAAGTTATTCTGGGAATCATTGAAAAACATGTTCGACCATGACCGTTCTGCGGCCAGGGGGGAAATGGCATCACAAAAACTTGTCTTATTCAAACACGCAAGTGAGCTAGGCAACGCACCGGCCAATAAACTTTTCGGCCTTGTTCAAGTAGAGCGTACAGGAAATCTGGATTCACCGCCCCGGAATTTCTCTGATTATAAAGTGCTCATTGATAAATCCGACGTCCCACAAGGAGTGGATATAATTGAAATGCTCTAATTTGCAGCAGGCGGCGCGGAGTGGAAAACAGGATTACGCCTAGCCTACTGCGTAACAGAGGGGCGCATGGTCTTTGAAACTTGTTCAGGGAGACTGTATAGCCAAGGAGATGCTTATCCTTGATTGGCAGGAGGAATGATGGAAACAAGCATAGCTGTTTTCAGAAGTAAGGAAATCAGGAAGACGATCCACAGCAATGAGTGGTGGTTTTCGATTGCCGATGTTGTTGAGGCATTGACGGATAGTATCGATCCCCGCCAATACATAAAAAAAATGCGACAACGTGATTCGGAATTGAATTCCTACTGGGGTACAATTTGTACCCCCCTTCGCCTAAAAGCCCTTGACGGCAAGATGCGCAAAACAAACTGCGCTAACACGGAGGGCATTTTTCGCATTATTCAGTCTATCCCATCCCCGAAGGCGGAGCCCTTCAAGCGGTGGCTGGCAAAGGTCGGTTATGAACGTGTGCAGGAGATAGATGACCCCGAGCTGGCAACCAAAAGAACCCGTGCTCTGTATAAAGCGAAAGGCTATTCGGACGACTGGATTGAGAAGCGAATGCGTGGCATTGCCATCAGGGAGGAGCTTACGGATGAGTGGAAAAAGAGGGAGGTGAAGCGCGAGAAGGAATATGCGATATTAACCGCCGAGATCGCGAAAGCCGCCTTTGGTGTTACGCCCGGCGAACATAAAAAGCTTAAGGGGCTGGTTCGAGAAAATCTCAGGGACCATATGACGGATCTTGAATTGATTTTCTCCATGCTGGGGGAGGCGGCTACGACGGAGATAACGCGGGTGGATGATGCAACGGGTTTTCAGGAAAACAAGCGTGCCGCTCGCAAGGGTGGAGAGGTTGCAGGGACGGCGAGAAAAGACCTGGAACGAAAGACCCGCAAAAAGGTTGTCTCCTCCGGGAACTATATAGACATCCCTCAGAAGGAACAGAAACAGTTGAATGAGAAGGGGTCGTGACAGATGACTTACACCGAAGACGATCTCCTTCCCCTATCCGGCCTCCAGCACCTGGCGTTTTGTGAGCGCCAGTGCGCCCTGATCCATATTGAGCAGGCATGGGCCGAAAACCTCTTCACAGCCGAAGGCAGGGTTATGCATGAACGGGTCCATAAGGAGGACAGGGAATCCAGGGGGGATATCCGGGTTGAATACGGCATGCCCCTGCGCTCGCTTCGCTTGGGATTGATCGCCAAGGCAGACGTGGTGGAGTTTCATCGAGACAAGGAACCATCCGGCGGAAAGTGGCGGCCCTTTCCGGTGGAATATAAACGCGGCAGGCCCAAGAAAGACAATGTGGACAAAGTTCAACTCTGTGCGCAGGCCCTCTGCCTCGAAGAGATGCTGGGCGTGGAAGTCCCCTCGGGCGCCCTTTTCTATGGCAAGACCCGGCATCGGCAGGATGTGGATTTTGACGCTGATTTAAGATCTGAGACAGAGGATACGGCCGAACGGTTTCACGTTCTTTTAGAAGGGGGCAAGACGCCCAAACCCGCCTATGGCAAAAAGTGCAATAGCTGCTCCATGAAACACCTTTGTCTTCCGAAAACCGTTGAAAAGGGGAAGTCGATAGACCGATATCTTATGAATGCGATGGGTGAATTATGAAAAAACACCTGAACACGTTATTTGTCACCACCCAGGGCGCCTACCTTTCAAAAGAAGGGGAAACAGTGCTGGTCCGGGTGAAAAAGGAAACCCGGCTACGTGTGCCCATTCATACATTGGGTGGAATTGTGTGCTTCGGGAATGTCCTTTGCAGCCCCTTCTTAATGGGATTTTGTGCGGAAAAGGATGTAGCCGTCAGTTTCCTGACAGAGTATGGGCGTTTTTTAGCCAGGGTGCAGGGGCCGGTATCCGGTAATGTTCTGCTGAGGCGGGAACAATATCGCCGGGCCGATGATATGGATGCTTCGGCTCGGATGGCCAGGTCGATTTTGATAGGGAAAGTGGCCAATTGCCGAACCGTACTGCGAAGGGGTTTGAGAGATCACGCTGCAAAAATGAACAACAGCGCAGTTAAAGAGGCTGTAACGAGGCTGGGCAACTCGTTGGACAATCTTCAGACCGGTTTACCCCTGAATAGCCTGCGTGGTGTTGAGGGCGAAGCGGCCCATGTATATTTCAGGGTTTTTGACCATCTGATTGTTGCTCAGAAAGACGCTTTCATTTTCAGAGAACGGAATCGCCGGCCGCCGCTTGATCGCGTCAATTGCCTGTTGTCATTCATCTATACCCTCTTAATGCATGACGTTCGGTCCGCACTTGAGACGGTTGGGTTGGATCCGTCTGTAGGCTTTCTACACCGGGATCGCCCCGGGCGCCCGGGATTAGCCCTTGACATCATGGAAGAATTCCGACCATTCTTGGCGGATCGTCTGGTTCTTTCATTGATAAACCTGAACCAGGTCCAGGAGAGTGGTTTCACGGAAAGTGAAGCCGGAGCCGTTTTGATGGATGATGATACCCGAAAATCCGTGCTGGTTGCTTATCAGAAGCGAAAGCAGGATGAGATCTTTCATCCTTTTATCGAGGAGAAAGTTACCGTTGGGCTTTTATTTCATATGCAGGCTTTGCTGTTAGCCCGATATCTCAGGGGGGATCTGGACGGTTACCCCTGCTTTATTTGGAAATAGGGGAATGGTATGCTGGTAGTTGTGAGTTACGATGTTTCAACCGTTACGCCGAAAGGGCAGCGTCGCTTGCGGAGGGTCGCGAAAACTTGTAAAGACTATGGGCAGCGGGTTCAATACTCGGTTTTTGAGTGCGCTGTTGATCCCGCACAATGGACAAGGTTTCGACAGAAATTAATTGATGAGATTGATCCGGAAAAAGACAGCCTTCGCTTCTACTTCCTTGGGGCGAATTGGCGGCGTAGGGTGGAACATATCGGAGCTAAGAAAATCAATGATCCTGAAGGCCCCTTGATTGTTTAATTGCTTGGCGCGAACCTGATGTTCAGATTTTTCAAGGCCACATTAAGTGATTGTAAATACACATGCTTTTGGCCGTTTGAGTGATTTGGTTTCGCATTTTAAATTTTGGCATTAATTTCAATAGGTTATGCCATTGCAAAATTTGGGAAACACGTTGATAAGGAAGGAGAAGCGGGGATTCGCGGAAAGAACCCTGAAAAAGCTTTAAATCCAGCGACTTCTGCCGCTGGAGTCGCCCCCCATGCGGGGGCGTGGATTGAAACATACTTGATCCAGCTGTTGTCATAGCAGCCCCAGGTCGCCCCCCATGCGGGGGCGTGGATTGAAACTGAGGCTTCACCGGCGGTTAATTTGAGTAGGTGGTCGCCCCCCATGCGGGGGCGTGGATTGAAACATTCTAATACTGCCATAGTTGATCAAGAGCCTATCGTCGCCCCCCATGCGGGGGCGTGGATTGAAACTAGCATTCAGTGGGATGATAAAGTGGAATGATGAGTCGCCCCCCATGCGGGGGCGTGGATTGAAACGCTTTCCATGGTGCGTTTTGCCGCCTGGCCGCCGTCGCCCCCCATGCGGGGGCGTGGATTGAAACAGAGTGTAAGTGCCAGGCGCCCGGATCCGCCGGGGTCGCCCCCCATGCGGGGGCGTGGATTGAAACTAGCCAGGAGGTGGTGGGTGGTGCATCGAGGGCCGGTCGCCCCCCATGCGGGGGCGTGGATTGAAACTCCTTACGCCGGCGCATTCGCCGTTATTGTCCAAGTCGCCCCCCATGCGGGGGCGTGGATTGAAACTTTGTCTTTACCCTCACTTCCAAAAACACCCCCGTCGCCCCCCATGCGGGGGCGTGGATTGAAACTAGATGAAATTGACAGTGGAAACCCAAACGTGTTGGTCGCCCCCCATGCGGGGGCGTGGATTGAAACCCACCCCACACGCTCCATGTACCCCTTGCCCCCAGTCGCCCCCCATGCGGGGGCGTGGATTGAAACTTGAGAAGGGCCGTAGCTCCCCCGGGCTTACCCTTGTCGCCCCCCATGCGGGGGCGTGGATTGAAACCGGTTGATCGGGGCCGGACCCGTGAGCGCTTGATTGTCGCCCCCCATGCGGGGGCGTGGATTGAAACCTCAGCAACCGCTTAATGGTCTCTATAACCTGTTGTCGCCCCCCATGCGGGGGCGTGGATTGAAACTTGCGAAAATTGGTCTTGAAGTGGGCAACCCAGAGTCGCCCCCCATGCGGGGGCGTGGATTGAAACCCTCAACTCTGCAATTCTACCCCTTAAATGTTGAAGTCGCCCCCCATGCGGGGGCGTGGATTGAAACAAACCTGCAATTAAAACTATTGAGATAAGGAATAGTCGCCCCCCATGCGGGGGCGTGGATTGAAACACCTTTTCCCAAAACCAATAAAAGCCATGAGGTGTCGCCCCCCATGCGGGGGCGTGGATTGAAACACATAACAATCCGCGCAATAGTCAACTAACATTCGTCGCCCCCCATGCGGGGGCGTGGATTGAAACCAGTTTCTACACGCCACGGGGGTTAGACCGGCAGAAGGTCGCCCCCCATGCGGGGGCGTGGATTGAAACAAAATGGAAGCAACTCAAACCACTGAATGCCTGGTCGCCCCCCATGCGGGGGCGTGGATTGAAACTCCGAGCTATCCATACCAAGGCATGCACGATATCGTCGCCCCCCATGCGGGGGCGTGGATTGAAACACAACATGGTGTAACACCTACACCACCAAAGGGGTCGCCCCCCATGCGGGGGCGTGGATTGAAACTGCGAGGGACTATGTCAAACGTGCGAGCGGGGGTGTCGCCCCCCATGCGGGGGCGTGGATTGAAACATACCTCGCAGAATATGAATCTTGTGGTTAGAGAGGTCGCCCCCCATGCGGGGGCGTGGATTGAAACTTGCATGTGGGATAACCTCAACAGGTTCCTTGAGTCGCCCCCCATGCGGGGGCGTGGATTGAAACCCGGAAGGGAAGAGGCTGTTTACGCATAGGATGGTCGCCCCCCATGCGGGGGCGTGGATTGAAACTATGATAGCGTCTTTCTCAGCCACTATTTGACGTTGTCGCCCCCCATGCGGGGGCGTGGATTGAAACCAAGATTGATGTCCAAGCCGCCGCCAGTGTCTACGTCGCCCCCCATGCGGGGGCGTGGATTGAAACGCTCAAGGCCCGTCTTGGCTGGCTCAAGGGCATTGTCGCCCCCCATGCGGGGGCGTGGATTGAAACCCGAATGCAAAGTGGATCATTGTTAGGCGCCGGAGTCGCCCCCCATGCGGGGGCGTGGATTGAAACCCACTTGATTGGCGGTGGTTGGTTGGGTTGCTAGTCGCCCCCCATGCGGGGGCGTGGATTGAAACCTTGGTTAGGGGCATGTCGATAGCCCTTAGTTTTGTCGCCCCCCATGCGGGGGCGTGGATTGAAACACAGACGAGTGTGCATGGCTCGACGCAAAGGCCGTCGCCCCCCATGCGGGGGCGTGGATTGAAACAATTAAAGGATGGGCGGTGGATCTGCTACTATCGGTCGCCCCCCATGCGGGGGCGTGGATTGAAACCGATACCAAGAGGGCCTTTATAGCTTTTCAGTTCCGGTCGCCCCCCATGCGGGGCGTGGATTGAAACGTTTTTAGCAAATCGACCTTTGAGGTCGTGAAAAGTCGCCCCCCATGCGGGGGCGTGGATTGAAACTTTTGCCCTTGCACCAATTGGGGCGAGGTCTGTCGTCGCCCCCCATGCGGGGGCGTGGATTGAA